>OLNE01002241.1_pt1 | contig 12382 bp, 10 predicted proteins | sample 1672431 | NCBI WGS metagenome assembly OLNE01 (sample SAMEA3136685, study PRJEB25190) | human gut metagenome | reverse complement strand
AACTGACGCAAAATCCACTTGGGTCTGCGGATTGTTCCGCTTGAGACACACTCTAAGCCTTCGGGGTGTTTCCTTGAACGGACGAAAAATCCACTCGAACTTGCGGATTGTCCCGCTCGAGATACACTCTAAGTCAGAAGCGTAATCCGCGCTTGACCAAAGCGCAAGGAGAGTGAGCATCATGCCGCAGTATCCGCGTAATACATATTGTCGCTCGCAGTGTCCGCCGCAGTTCGGCCAGACCTGCCGCCCAAATCCTGCACCCTGCCGCCCGCCGCGCAGGCCGGGCCTGTGGCCGCCCCCGTCGCCCTGCCCGCCCCAAAGCCAGGGCGGAGGCAAGCCGGGCGCGCCGGTATGGCTGGCGGCAACGCTGGCGGGCGTGGGGCTGATGCTGCTTATCATATGTCTGCCGCCTTGCTTTTGGATAGCTGCTTTGGGGGCGGCGATGGTTGCGGCGGGGGTTATTATGGTGGTGGGGAAGAAGTAGGCAGACTTCTGACTATAACGAAAAATCACGGAGCCTTATCCAATTAAGGAAAACTCTCCGGGATTTGACTTTTCAATACCGCTTACTCCTCAACCGGCACATCGTTTTCGATCTCGCGCATGAGCCGTGCGGGTATGCCGCCCACTATGCGTTGTAGCCGGGCCTGCGCATTTTCGGCTTTAGATGCGCTGGGGCGCGCGCCTGAAAAGAGAATAGCTATGGTGGAGAAGGCGGAGCATAATCACGCCAAAACAAAAACAGCCGATGCCATTACAAACAGGCATCGGCTGTTTTATGTGGACGCATACTGTGGCGGCGAAGCAATAACCCGGCACATCAGCCGGCCACCGCCGACAGCGCCACTATATTGCTATATACGCCAATTTCGCATATGGAGCAGGGCTGACGCTTACGCTATTACAGCGCGCGCTCAACCTTACCGCTGCGCAGGCAGCGGGTGCAGACATACATGCGAGTGGGAGTGCCGTTTACCATCACGCGTACCTTCTGAGTGTTGGGAGCCCAAGACGTGCGGGTCTTGCGGTTGGAGTGGCTCACGTTGTTGCCGGACATAGTGCCCTTGTGGCAGATTTCGCAATACTTGCCCATCGATAACACCTCCTTCGAATGAACAGGCGTGTATAATACACATACAGAACACTACTATTTTACCATTGCACGCGCATAAATGCAAGCATTTTTTCTTTACATCGCGTAAAATTGTGCGCCTTTTGGCTGTTTTGCAGCCTGAAAATTCGCTAAAATGCAATTTTTAGCAAGAATACCGTCTCAGTTTCGGCTAATAACTTTTTTGTCAGTCAGCAATCCGAGTGTCGGTCGTATGCCTCGACAGTGAAGTCCCGCCTTACCCAAGCGCAGCGCGCAAAAACAGACCGGTTCAGGCAAGCTGTCCGCCTGTCCGAACCGGCCGCGAATTTATGCCTTAATATTATTCGCCCAGCGCCGCCTTGACAAACGCCTTAAACAGCGGATGCGCGTGGTTGGGGCGGCTCTTGAATTCGGGGTGGTACTGCACCGCCACGCAGAAGCGGCAGGGCTTGTACTCGATTACCTCGACCAGTCGGCCGTCCGGCGACTTGCCCGACAGGCTCAGGCCGATATTCTCGAAGTCCTCGCGATAGGCATTATTGAACTCATACCTGTGGCGATGGCGCTCGGATATGTCGCTCTGACCGTAAATCTTTTCCAGCATCGTGCCCGGCTCGATGTGGCACGGATATGCGCCCAGACGCATCGTGCCGCCCTTGGGCAGGTTGCCCTGCTGGTCAGGCATAAGCGCGATTACCTGATGCGTGCTTTCGGGGTTGAACTCGGTCGAGTCCGCATCGCGCCAGCCCAGCACGTCGCGCGCCAGCTCGATAGTCAGTATATGCAGACCCAGGCACAGTCCAAGGTATGGGATGTCGTGCTCGCGGGCATAGCGCGCGGCAACGATCTTGCCCTCTATGCCGCGGTTGCCGAAGCCGCCCGGCACCAGTATAGCGTCCGCGCCGCCCAGCATGGCCTCGGCGGTATCGTCGGTCACGTCCTCGGCCTCAATCCAGTCTATATCCACGTACACGCCGTTTTCATATCCCGCATGGCTGAGCGCCTCGGCCACCGACAGGTACGCGTCGTGCAGCGCCACGTACTTGCCCACCAGCGCAACCTTTACATGGCGCGTGCGGTGAGCAATGCGGTCCAGCATCGCGTTCCAGTCGCTCATGTCGGCCGCGGGCGCGTCCATGTGCAATTCGCGCAGCACTATGTCGGAGAAATGGTTCTGCTCCAGCATTACGGGCGCCTGATACAGCACCGGCATGGTCAGGTTCTGTATCACGCAGTCGGGCTTTACGTTGCAGAACAGCGCGATCTTGTGAAGCACGCTCTGCTCGATCGGCTCGTCCGAGCGCGTCACGATTATGTCGGGCATTATGCCGAAAGACTGCAGCTCTTTTACCGAATGCTGGGTGGGCTTGGACTTGTGCTCGCCCGAGGACTTTATGTAGGGCACGAGGGTGACGTGTATGTACAGGCAGTTGTCCTGACCTACCTCGTGGCCGATCTGGCGAATGGCCTCGAGGAAGGGCTGGCTCTCCATGTCGCCCGTGGTGCCGCCGATTTCGGTCAGCACTATGTCGGCGTTGGTCTTTTTGCCTACCGCGTATATGAACGACTTGATCTCGCTGGTGATGTGCGGGATTACCTGCACGGTTTCGCCCAGGTAGTCGCCGCGGCGTTCGGCGTTAAGCACGTTCCAGTACACCTTGCCGGTAGTCAGGTTTGAGAACTTGTTCAGGTCTTCGTCGATAAAGCGCTCATAATGGCCCAGGTCGAGGTCAGTCTCCGCGCCATCCTCGGTCACGTATACTTCGCCGTGCTGATACGGGCTCATCGTGCCGGGGTCAACGTTTATGTACGGGTCAAGCTTCTGCGCGCATACCTTCAGCCCGCGCTGTTTGAGCAGGCGTCCCAGCGACGCCATTGTGATGCCCTTGCCCAGACCGGAAACCACGCCGCCGGTTACGAATATATATTTAGTCATTGCTGCGGCTCCTTTATATAATAAATTTTAGCTTATATAGAATAGGTTTTGAGTATTTCCTCGGCGACCTCGCGCTTACTTATGCGCAGATCCATCGCCTGCTTTTCGATGCGCCGGTGCGCCTTTTCCTCCGTCCAGCCCAGCCGCTCGATCAGCAGACACTTTGCGCGGCTGACTGCGCGCAGGTCTTCCAACTGCCGCCGGAGCTTGTCGCGCTCCACGATCAGTTCGTACATGCGCGCCTGCGTCATCTCGACCAAATGAAGCGCCTGCATGAACAGCGGCCGTACCAGCGGCTTGCTCATCACGAACACGCCCTCGCGCTCAAGCGCCGCGCCCAGCTGCTCGGCGTGCTCTGCCTTGCACAGCATTATTACGCCCGTGCCGCCCGCTGCCGCGTGCGCGGCCAGCTCGTGGCCGAACTCGTCGGTCAGCGGCGTGTTTATTACCACCAGTTCGTAGCCCTGGCTTATCAGCGCGCGCCGCGCGTCGCTGCCGTTTGATACCGTCGTTACCCTGTCAAACCGGGAGGCCGAAAGCATATCCCGCAATACTGCCTGGCCCTTTTCTCCGGCTGACACTATTAGTGCAGAAGGCATGGTCAGGCACTTCCTTATATGTACATGAAGTAGAGGTCGCTTTCAGCCGACGTGCGATCGGGCGAATTTTCGACGAACTCTATTTCGCGCATACGCTGGGCGGTGAATGCGTTTAGCAGCTCGGCGGGAAGCACGCTGCTTATGAACTCGCTTTGGCTAAGTGCTATCGCGCTCCTCAGATCGCGCGGCAGCATGTCGGCCGTGCCCGGCAGATCGCCGAACCTGCGCGACGCGGGCAATGTAAGCCCGTCGCGTATGCCCTCCATGCCCGCCGCGATTATCAGCGAAAACGCGATGTACGGGTTGAGCGCCGAGTCGGGGGAGCGCAGTTCCATGCGCGCGCGCTCGCCCGTGGCGTGGGGCAGGCGCACTACCTGCGAATTGTCCAGCGACCAGCCCACGCTGCCCGGCATGTCCATGTCGGACAGCCGCTCGTAGGAGTTGGTTATCGGATTGAGCAGCGCCGTCATCTCGGGCAGACGGCGCATTATGCCCGCAACCAGCCCCGCCGCGTCGCCGGTAAGCGCGCCGCGGTCGCTGCCGTCGATATTCATTATGTTGCGGCCGTCGCGGTAGGCCGAAAGGTTTATGTGCATACCGCTGCCCGCCTGCCCGCGCAGGGGCTTGGGCATGAACGACGCGTGCAGCCCGTCCATCGCGGCCACCGTGCGCACAACCTGCTTGAACAGCACCGCGTTGTCGGCGGCGCTCATCACGTCCGCGAACGCGAAGTCAACCTCGTTCTGACCCGGCCCGACCTCGTGGTGCGAGCTTTCCGGGTTTATGCCCATTTCTTCCAGTGTAAGGCATATCTCGCGGCGCACGTTTTCGGCCTTTTCGACCGGCGCTATGTCGCAGTAGGTGGCGTTGTCCTGCGGCGTGTGGGTGGGTTTGCCGTTTTCGTCCGTCTCGAACAGATAGAACTCGCATTCCGTGCCTATGCGGAACGTGTAGCCCGGCTTGATCGCCTCGCGCACCGTGCGGCGCAGTATCTCGCGCGTGTCCAGCACGAACGGTTCGCCGTTTGTCGTCATGAGACTGCTCATCAGCCTTACCACGCGCCCCTGCTGGGGCCGCCACGGCATCGCGGTCAGCGTGGACGGGTCGGGCTTTAGCAGCAGGTCGTACCCGCCCGCGGCCTGAAATCCGCGCAGTGCGCGCGGGTCGAGCGTTATGCCTTCGTCCAGCGCACGCTCAAGCTGGCTGGGCATGATTGCGATATTTTTCAGCGTGCCGCATATGTCGCAGAACGCAAGCCTTATGAACTTCACGTCGTTTTCCCGCACGTATTGCAATACTTCGTCGCTGGAATAAAACATACTCACACCGCCTTTGATTTAGTGTTCCTGCGCGGATAATTCTTTTAAGTCGGGCCGCAAAAGCCGCCTGAAAAGCGTTTTGCCAACAAAAAAAGCCGACAGCTCACGCCTGAGGTCGCGCCAGTGCGGCCTTGCGGGCGTGAGCCCGGCTTTTCGGGCCGCATTCGCGCGGCCGCTATTTACTTATTGGAGCCGATCTTGGGGGTACGCTTTATGTACTGGTCGCGCTCAGGGCCGACGGATACATAGGTGATCGCGCAGCCCACGTTCTTCTCAAGGAAGTCGATGTAGCGCTGTGCGTTAACCGGCAGCTCCTCTTCATTGCGGCAGTTCGAGATGTCCTCGGTCCAGCCAGGCAGCTCGATGTTGACGGGCTTTGCACGTTTGAGCGCTTCGCCGTAGGGGAACTCCTGCGTGCGCTTGCCGTCGATCTCATAGCCCACGGTCACGCTCAGCTTCATGCCGGCCAGCACATCCAGCTTGGTCAGCGCGATTTCGTCCGCGCCCTGCAGACGCACGCCGTAGCGCGACGCAACCACGTCGAACGGGCCTACGCGGCGGGGACGGCCGGTGGCCGCGCCGTACTCGTGACCCGCGTCACGCAGTACCTTGGCCTCGTCGCCGAACAGCTCGCAGGTGAACGGGCCTTCGCCAACGCAGGTGGAATACGCCTTCATTATGCCGATGGTCTTGTCCAGCTTGCGGCCGGGTATGCCCGCGCCGATGGGCGCGTACGCCGCAATCGTGGGCGAGGAGGAGGTGTAGGGATATATGCCTAAGTCGATGTCGCGCAGCGCGCCCAGCTGAGCCTCGAACATGATGCCCTTGCCCTCGGAAGCCGCCTTGTCAAGATAAGCGCCGGTGTCGCATACATAGGGCAGTGCGAAGTCGCCGTACTCCTTCAGCCACGCCATAATGTCGTCCACGTTCAGCGGCTCCATGTGATAGCCGCCCACCAGCGTCAGGTTCTTCCACTCGCAGATGCCCTCGACGCGCTCGCGCAGCGCGTCGGTATCGCGCAGATCGCCCATGCGCAGCGCTTTTTTCATGTACTTGTCGCCGTAAACCGGGCCGATGCCGCGGCGGGTCGAGCCGAATTTCTTGCCGGCCAGACGATCCTCTTCCGCGCCGTCCTGCGCCACATGATACGGCATACATATTACCGCACGATCGGATATTTTAAGGTTGTCGGGGGTAACGGCCACGCCCTTTTCGGTCAGACGGCCGATTTCTTCCTTCAGGTGGTGCAGGTCGACGACCATGCCCGTGCCCATTACGTTTACCACGCCCTCGCGCAGTATGCCGGAGGGCAGCAGATTCAGTATAAATTCGCCGCGCTCGTTTATTACGGTATGGCCGGCGTTGTTGCCACCCTGATAACGAACTACGATGTCATAATCTCTGCTCAGCAGATCGACCATGCGACCCTTGCCTTCGTCGCCCCAGTTTATGCCGGAGATTGCGGTTAGCATTGCTAAAGCCTCCTTAAATTGCTCCCAAGATGGCAGTTTGCCGCGTGCGGTTTTTTGCTAAAAATAGAAAAAGCCGCCGCGCGCATACGCGCGTATCCTTGAACTAACCGGAAATACTCGCCTGCCCATCGACGTCATTGCCAACTCTATAAAATTATAATTGTGTGCGCGCGCGATGTCAAGTCCGGCCAATTTCGTTTGAGTTGTGTACAGGTAAAAATTTTAAGGAGACACTTTGCGCGCGCCCAGCGGCTGTTCAAACCCGCCTACGGCATGGTATAATAAGTAAAATAAGCATCGGAGGACAGACATGAACATACAGATATACGCCCTTAAAAAGAACTTCGACGTGCAGAAGGCCGAGCGCTATTTTAAGGAGCGCTCGATTAAGTTCCAGTCGATAGACCTTAGCAAAAAGCCGATGGGCGCGCGGGAGCTGGACTCGGTATGCCGTGCGGTGGGCGGCGTGGACGAGCTGATCGACAGGGACAATAAGGCCTATGCCGGAAGCATACTGCGCTATACAAACGGCGAGGATAAAAAGAAGGAACAGCTGCTTGCAAACATAAAGCTGATGCGCACGCCCGTCGTGCGCAACGGTCAGAAGGCTACCGTTGGCTATAATCCCGAGGTATGGGATACGTGGGAATAAGTATGGCGGCAAAGCTCTATATAAATCACAATTAAGCCGCTCAATGCGCTTGAACAAAAGTGAAAATGATGCTATACTGAATACCAGCATAAGCCCGAATATACGGGCAAAAGAAGGAGGAAACTCACGTGAAGAAACTGCTTGCCGTACTCATGGCGCTGGTTCTTATGATGTGCTCCGTAGCATTTGCGGGCGCCGTCGATCCCGACTACATTGCGGATACAATGACCTCCGAAGACGGCACCTATAAGCTCGCTTTCGTTACCGACGTTGGCCAGCTCAAGGATAAGTCGTTCAACCAGGGCACCTGGAATGGCGTAAAGGGTTACGCCGCCGAACATGGCATGTCCTACAAGTACTATCAGCCCGCCAACGGCGACCAGGCGACCGACGACGACCGCTACGATGCGATGAAGGCTGCCTGCGAGGGCGGCGCTGACGTGGTTATCTGCGCCGGCTTCATGCAGGAAACCGCCCTCAAGAAGGCGGCTGCCGAATTCACCGACACCAAGTTCGTATTCGTTGACGGCTACGAAATCGGCCTTAGCAACGTGGCTCCCATCTCCTTTAAGGAAGAGCAGAGCGGCTATCTGGCCGGCTACGCGGTCGTGAAGGATGGCTTCACCAAGCTGGGCTTTGCGGGCGGCGGCGGCGGCACCAACCCCGCGTGCTGCCGTTTCGGTTACGGCTTTGCGCAGGGCGCGAACGCCGCGGCCAAGGAAATGGGCATCGACGTTGAACTCAAGTATTCCTGGCAGTACGGCGCCAGCTTCTCCGCTTCGCCCGAGCTGCAGACCATGATTAAGGGCTGGTACGAGACCGGCACCGAAATCGTGTTCGCGTGTGGCGGCTCCATGTTCTCCTCCATCGTTGCGGCTGCGGCCGAGAACGAGGGCTATGTGGTAGGCGTTGACGTTGACCAGTCCTCCGAGTCCGAAACCGTAATCACCTCCGCCATGAAGGGCCTGTCCTCGGCTACCCAGTGGGCCATCGGCAAGTTCTATGACGGCAAGTGGGACGAAATCGGCGGCATCGCTCAGAGCCTGGGCGCGGAAGAGGACGCTGTGGGTCTGCCCACCGAAAACTGGCTGTTCGAGACTTACACCGTTGAGGAGTACAACGAACTGCTGGCGGCCATCAAGTCCGGCGAAGTTGTAGTCGACGGCACCGTCGTGACCGACGACCAGATTTCGAGCGTAGAGTTCGAGAACCTGACCGTGGATTACGTTTGATAGCTAATCATCAATGGGAGCGCTTCGGCGCTCCTTTTTTATGTCTGCCGCTGTTTGCAAATATCGCCTGGATTGTTAAGTATGAACTTGCAGTTTTCGATTCATGCGTATATAATATTACTATATGGCAATTCACGCATCGCACATGTATAGTCGGGGTTAAATCAAAATATGGAAGGCGAGGTGAAAGCATGGATAACGCGCCCCAGTATGTCATCGAAATGCTTCATATCACCAAGGAGTTTAACGGCGTAAAGGCCAACGACGACATAACCTTGCAGCTGAAAAAGGGCGAGATCCACGCTCTGCTCGGTGAAAACGGTGCGGGCAAGTCAACGCTGATGAGCATACTGTTCGGAATGCTCCAGCCCGAGGCCGGTACTATAAAGAAGAATGGTCAGGAAGTACACATAGCCAGCCCCAACGACGCGACCGCGCTGCACATCGGCATGGTGCATCAGCACTTCAAGCTGATCGACGTTTTCAGCGTGCTTGACAACATAATATTGGGTGCAGAGGACACTCGCATGGGCTTCCTTCAAAAGAAAGAGGCGCGCCGCAAGGTAAAGGCGCTGTCCGAGCAGTACGGACTAAAGGTCGATCTGGACGCCAAGGTCGAAAGCATTACCGTCGGTATGCAGCAGCGCGTCGAGATACTCAAAATGCTGTATCGCGATAACGAGGTGCTGATATTTGACGAGCCCACCGCAGTGCTTACTCCGCAGGAGATTGAGGAACTGATGCACATAATGCGTGGGCTGGCCGCCGAGGGCAAGAGCATACTGTTCATATCGCATAAGCTGAGCGAAATAATGGAGGTATCCGACCGCGTGACCGTGCTGCGCAAGGGCAAGTACATCGGCACGGTCAATACCTGCGACACCAATAAGGAAGAGCTGTCCCGCATGATAGTGGGCCGCGACGTAAAGCTGAAGGTGGACAAGGGCGATTCGCATCCGGGCGAGCCAGTGCTGAAGGTCAGCGACATGCATGTCGCGTCGCACCTGTATAAGCGCGACGCGGTGAACGGCGTTACGTTCGACGTGCGCAGGGGCGAAATCGTGTGCGTCGCGGGCATAGACGGCAACGGCCAGTCCGAGCTGATATACGCGCTGACCGGCCTTGAAAAGATACACAGCGGCAGCGTCAACCTGTGCGGCAAGGACATAACTGGCGCGCCCGTGCGCGAACGAGAGCAGGCCGGAATGAGCCATATCCCCGAGGACAGGCAGAAGTACGGCCTGGTGCTGGATTACACGCTGGAGCAGAACATGGTGCTTGAGCGCTATCTCGACCCGCAGTTCCAGAGCCATGGCTTTATAAAATTCGGCGCGGTGCGCGACTATGCAAAGAAGCTGATTGACCAGTACGACGTGCGCAGCGGCGATGGTGTAATCAGCAAGGCGGGCGCGCTGTCGGGCGGCAATCAGCAAAAGGCGATAATCGCGCGCGAACTCGACCGCGACATGCCGCTGATAATCGCGGTGCAGCCCACGCGCGGACTGGACGTGGGCGCGATCGAGTACATACACCGGCAACTTATCGAGCAGCGCGACGCGGGCAAGGCGGTGCTGCTGGTATCGCTGGAGCTGGACGAGGTCATGAACCTGGCCGATCGGATACTGGTCATGTTTGAGGGCGAGATCGTGGGCGAGTTTGATCCCAAAAATGTGACCATTGAAGAATTGGGATTGTACATGGCGGGCGGCAAACGGCAGACGAGGGAGGTGCGCGCATGAAAGGCGGCAAAAAGACCGGCCTGATGGCAAAGGCGGGCACGCAGAGCGTGCTGGCCTCGCTTATATCGATAATCATCGGCCTTGCGGCGGGCGCGCTGGTAATAATCGCGGTGGGTCTGAGCGATCCCACGCTGGGCGGCCAGAGCATATGGGACGGCATAAGGCTGGTATTCATGGGTTTGTTCAGCACGGGCCGCGACGCGGCGGGCGCGCTCATGTTCGGATTCAATCCGGCCAGCGTGGGCAACATGCTGTTCCGCGCAACGCCGCTGATACTGACCGGACTTTCGGTTGCGGTGGCGTTTAAGACAGGCCTATTCAACATCGGCGCGCCGGGGCAGTATCTTGCGGGCACAGCGGCGACGCTGTTCATTGCGCTTGGCATACCCACGCACAGCGTGCCGGGCTGGCTGATATGGACGCTGGCGTTTTTAGGCGGCATGGCGGCGGGCGCGCTGTGGGGCATGATACCGGGTCTGCTCAAGGCTTTCTTCAATATAAATGAGGTTATCGCGTGCATAATGACCAACTGGATTGCGGCCAACGTGGTTACGTGGCTGTTCGACATGAGCAGCCTTAAAAATGTGGTCGAGAACACCAAGTCCAGTTATATTTACAGCACGTCGTACGGACTTACCGAGGTGGACGGGGCGCTGACATATGTCAAGGGCGCGGGCGTATCTACGCCCAAGATGGGTCTGGACATAATCTTCCCGGGCAGTCAGGTAAACGGCGGCATAATAATCGCGATACTGCTTGCGATAGTCGTATGCGTGATGCTCAGCCGCACGACGCTGGGGTATGAACTGAAGGTATGCGGCTCCAACCGCTTTGCGGCGCGCTATGCGGGTATAAAGGACAAGCGCAACATAGTCCTGTCGATGGCGATTGCGGGTGCGCTGGCGGGCACGGCGGGCGCGCTGTACTATCTGGCGGGCAATACCGAGTTTTATTGGAACACTTATCAGTCGCTTCCGGCGGTGGGCTTTAACGGCATACCCGTGGCTCTGCTGGCATCCAGCAATCCTATCGGCGTGATATTTGCGGGCATGTTCATGTCCATGCTGGACATATCGGGTCTGCAGATGACCAATCTTACCGCCTACAACGAATACATTACCGACGTGATTATTGCGGTTATTGTGTATCTGGCGGCGTTTGCGCATTTGATAAAGCAATGGCTGGGCAAGCGCGGCCGTGGCGCGCGTGCGGCCGCCGGTAAGGAGGGGGATAAGTAATGTCGTTTCTGATAAGACAGACGCTTATTTACGCTGTGCCGCTGATGATTGTGGCGTTGGCGGGCATATTCTCCGAGCGCAGCGGCATAATCAACCTGGCGCTGGAGGGCATGATGATATTCGGCGCGTTCATCGGCGTGCTGTTCGTGCGTATACTTCAGCAATACGGTGTATTTGACGCGGCGAAGGCCAACGGCGACTGGTGGTCTTTACAGGGCTTTATGTTCATGACAATGCTTGTCGCGGCGGCGCTGGGCGCGCTGTTCTCGCTGCTATTGGCGTTTGCGTCGATCAATCTGAAGGCAGACCAGACGATCGGCGGCACTGCGCTCAACATGATGGCGCCCGCGCTGGTACTGTTCTTTGTACGCATGATAGCCAATCAGAACACGCTTCAGATGTACACGGGCGATTCGGCGAGCTGGTTCATGCTGAAAAAGAGCATGTTCGGTTACGGCCGCAGCGAGGAAATGAGCTTTTTAGGCGACACATTCCTGAACAAGGTCTATCTTGCGACCTATGTATGCATAATAATCTACATAGTACTATCGATAATCCTATACAAGACGCGCTTCGGTCTGCGTCTGCGCGCGTGCGGCGAGAACCCACATGCGGCGGATTCGCTGGGCATAAATGTAAAGAAGATGCGTTACGCAGGCGTAATCATCTCGGGTGCGCTGGCGGGCATGGGCGGTTTTGTATACGCGCTGACGACGACGAACTGCACCTCAAACGGCGATGTAGCGGGCTTTGGTTTCCTTGCGCTGGCGGTCATGATCTTCGGCAACTGGAAGCCGCTCAACGTAGCGGGCGCGGCGCTCCTATTCGGCCTATTCAAGTGCATAGCGGCCTCCTACTCCAGCCTGGACATAAACGGCGACGGCGTCTACATGCTAAAAGACCTGGGCATAAGCCCCCACTTCTACCGCCTACTGCCCTACCTGATAACCCTGATAGTCCTCGCTTTCACCTCCAAAAACTCCCGCGCCCCCAAGGCCGAGGGCATACCTTACGAGAAAAGCGACAGGTGATGGGGGAGGGACGATGGGGGTAACGTGTTCTTTCTTTTCAGGAGAAAAGAAAGAACCAAAGAAAAGCC
>OLNE01002234.1_pt1 | contig 12411 bp, 10 predicted proteins | sample 1672431 | NCBI WGS metagenome assembly OLNE01 (sample SAMEA3136685, study PRJEB25190) | human gut metagenome | reverse complement strand
GGCGAGTTCCTGCACCTTGCGCTGGGTCTCGTCGTAGATCTCGTGGCGCTTCGCCTCGTCGGTCTCGGTGCGTCCCTGGTCAAAGAGTTTGTCCAGCTCGGGCGACTCGTAGTACATGAAGTTCTTCGTGGAGCGGGACAACGAGACGAACAGGTCGGAGAACGTGTCGGGGTCGATGCCGCGGATGTAACCCGTGTAGTACATGTCGTAAGGGTTGTTCTCGGGGTCCATGATTGCCTGCCACAAGGCGTTGGCCTCCACGCCCACGAGCTCGACGGTGATGCCTGCCTCGGCGGCTTGCTCCTGCATGAGCACGGCCGCTACCTGCTGCAGCGAGTCGTCGGAGGCATACGCGATGGTGAAGATGGGCGAGGGCTGGCCGGCTTCTTCGAGCAGCGCGCGGGCCTTGTCGAGGTCGCGCTCGTACTTCTCGACGTCCTCGGTGGCCCAGGGGCTCGTGGGCGGCAGGTACGTCCAGGCATCTGCATAGTATTCGGCGCTCAGCATAGAGGCGATGGCGATTTCCTCCTTGTTGAGGGCAAAGAGGAAGGCCTGGCGCACGCGCTGGTCGGGAACGCGCAGAGCGTTGATCATCATGTAAGCGATGCGGCCCTCGTCAAAGGCGTACAGTGCCAGGTTGTTCGCGTCGAGGTTGATCTGCTCGACTGTGGCGGGTGTGGCGACCCAAGCGTCGACGTCGCCGGTTTGAATGGCTTGCATGGCGGTGTTCTCGTTGGCCACGAAGCGATATACGACCGAATCGACCTTGGGGGCTCCCAAGAAATAGTCGGGGCGGGCTGCGAGCTGGACGTAGGAACCTGCCTGGTAGTCGGCCAAGGTGAAGGGACCGGTGCCCACAGGCTGGGTGTTAAGCTCGCTCGAGCCAAAGTCGGTCACGCCGTCGTAGACGTGCTTTGCCATGACGAAGATGGCCGAGAGCATCTCCACGGCGTTTGCTTTGACGAAGGGGAAGGTGAAATCCACGGTGAGGTCGTCGACGGCGGTGGCTTCAACCACACCCTGCTCGCCGTAGTTGAGGTTGACGTAGGCCGAGGCGGAAGGTTCGTTGGCGATGGTGTTGAAGGTAAAGACGACGTCTTCGGCGGTGAAGGGCTCGCCGTCCGACCAGGTAACGCCTTCGCGCAGGTGTGCCGTCACGGTGAGGGCATCGTCGGAGACTTCGTAGGACTCGGCGAGGAAGTAGTTCACGCCGTCCTCGTTGTACATCCACAGGGGCGAGTAAAGGGCCTTCACGACCATGGAGCCCCAGCGGTCGGTCGTGGTGACGACGTTGATCATGTTGCCCGGGTCGCCGCCGATGGCGAACGTGAACATCTTGCCCGCTGCATCTGCCTGGGCCTGGGGCAGTGAGACGCCCAAGCCGGCGAGTCCCAGTGCCAGCGTCGCGGCAGCACCGCTCACGAATGACCTTCTTGTGATGTCCATGTCCCTCTCCTGTCTTTTTGTGCGCGCGAGTCGCAGCCACGGAATCATTGCGGCGGATGATATACCTATCAAAACAGTAGGACAATAGAATTTCGACGATTTGAAACATATGGTTGCCAGAGGGGGGCGAGTCTCCCAGCGCCTGGCGTTCTTAGGCAGAAAGGGGGAGGCGTGGGTACTGTGGGCGCTCGATGTGGCACAATGCCCCAGAGAGCTGCATGGATATCGAGACAGAACGGACCGCTCACCATGACGAGAGAAGCCGAAACCCCCACGTGCATCGAGGTGCGCGGGGCCCGGGTGCACAACCTCAAAGACATCGATATCGACATCCCTCTGGGCGAGCTTGTAGGCGTGGCGGGCGTGTCGGGCTCGGGCAAGAGCTCGCTGGCGCTTGGCGTGCTCTATGCGGAAGGTAGCAGGCGCTATCTCGAGGCGCTCTCCACCTACACGCGCCGTCGCCTCACGCAGGCAGGGCGTGCCAGCGTCGACGAGGTGCTGCATGTGCCGGCAGCGCTCGCGCTGCACCAGCGTCCCGCCGTGCCGGGCGTGCGCTCGACTTTCGGCACCATGACCGAGCTGCTCAATAGCCTGCGCCTTTTGTTCTCGCGCTGCGCCGAACACGTATGCCCGCATTGCGGAACTCGCTGTGCACCGACGCTCAATGTGGCGGCTGGCAAGTCCATCACTTGCCCCTCGTGCGGTCGCGACTTCTACGCGCCCGGCGCAGAGGACCTCGCGTTCAACTCTGGCGGTGCCTGCCCCACCTGCGGCGGGACGGGCGTGGTACGCGAGGTGGACCTTGCGAGCCTGGTGCCCGACGAGACGCTCTCCATCGACGAGGGCGCCGTCAAACCCTGGGGCAGCCTCATGTGGGACCTCATGAAACAGGTCGCGGGCGCCATGGGCGTGCGCACAAACGTGCTGTTCAACCAGCTTACGGCCGAGGAACGCGACATCGTCTTCAACGGCCCGGCCGTGAAGAAGCACATTCTGTACCACCCCAAGTCGGGCGACGATTTCGCCGAGCTCGACTTCACCTATTACAACGCTGTGTATACCGTGGAGAACGCCCTGGCCAAGGCCAAGGACGAGAAGGGCCTGGCGCGTGTTGCCAAGTTCCTGCACGAGGGAACATGCCGCGACTGCGCGGGCACGCGTCTGTCCGAGCGCGCGAGGGTTCCTCGCGTGTGCGGTCTGACGTTGCCCGAGGCATGTGCGCTTACGCTCGACGACGCTGTGGTATGGGTGCGCGACGTGCCTGGGCAGCTGCCCGAGGCGATGCAGCCCATGGCGCGTAACATCTGCGAGTCGTTCCTCGACGTGTCGAAGCGCCTTGTGGAGCTTGGCCTTGGGTACCTCTCGCTCGACCGCGCTGGTGCCACGCTCTCTACCGGCGAGAGGCAGCGTGTGCAGCTGGCCCGTGCCGTGCGCAACCGCACGACGGGCGTGCTCTATGTGCTCGACGAGCCGTCCATCGGCCTGCACCCGGCGAATGTCGAAGGCCTCCTCGGCGTGATGCGCGACCTTGTGGCCGACGGCAACTCCGTCGTCGTGGTCGACCACGACACGCATGTGCTTGTTGCGTGCGACCACCTGGTGGAGATGGGCCCGGTGGCAGGCGCAGGCGGTGGCCATGTCATCGCCCAAGGCACGGTGAAAGACGTTGCCGCGTGCCCTGAGAGCCGCATCGCACCCTTCTTGCATGAAGATATGCATATGTATGCGCGCAATCGCATGGCTGCTTCCGAGATGTTCGATGCGGGGACCATTCACCTGGAGACGGGCGCCCTGCACACCGTGCATCCCCTCAGCGTTGACATTCCTCGAGGTAGACTCGTTGCCGTGACGGGTGTGTCGGGCTCGGGCAAGACGACCCTCGTGCTCGAGACGCTCGTGCCCGCGCTCAAAGCCGCTGCGGCGGGGGAGCCGCTGCCTTCCCATGTGCGCGCAATCGACGCTGAGGGCATCATGCGAGCTGAACTTATCGACGCCACGCCCATCGGCGCCAACGTGCGCTCCACGGTTGCGACCTATGCCGACGTGCACGACGAGCTGCGCCGCGCCTTTGCGCGCACCGACGAGGCCAAGGCGGCCGGCCTCAAGGCGGGCGATTTCTCATACAACACCGGATCGCTGCGCTGCCCCACTTGCGACGGCACGGGCTCTATCTCGCTCGACGTGCAGTTCCTGCCCGACGTGGACATCGAGTGCCCGGATTGTCGCGGCTCGCGCTACGGCGAGGCGGCTGGGCGTATCCATCGCGCCTGCGACGGCGGGGCGCACTTCACGTTGCCCCAGCTCATGGAGCTGAGCGTGGATGAGGCGCTTGATGCATGTCTGGGCATCAAGAAGGTCACGACCCGCCTGCAGACCTTGCATGACCTGGGCTTGGGCTACCTCACGCTCGGCGAGCCCACGCCTGCTCTGTCGGGCGGCGAGGCCCAACGCCTCAAGCTTGCAAGTGAGATGGGCCGGGCGCAGGCCGGCGCCGTCTTCGTGTTCGACGAGCCCACCATCGGCCTGCATCCGCTTGACGTGCAGGTGCTGCTTGGCGTGTTTGACCGCCTGGTGCAGGCTGGAGCCACTGTTATCGTCATCGAGCACGACCTCGACGTCATCCGCAACGCTGACTACATCGTGGACATGGGACCGGGCGGCGGCGTCCTCGGCGGACGCATTGTGTGCGCGGGAACTCCCGAGCAGGTGGCGGCCTGCCCCGAGAGCGTCACGGGAAGGTATATATAAGATGGGGTGCACAGACAAGAGCAAGCGCACCGATCCGATCATGACGAACAGCGCCGCGCTGCGCGTGCTGTACGACTTGGCCGGCGGCCGCATGAAGACATGGGGTGCGCTCGGCCGCGAGCTTGGGGCCATGTTGGGGGAGGAGGCGGCGCCGGGGCAGGCGGGCACCCTCTCGTGCGGCAGCCTGCCGCCCGTCAACGTCGACGACATCTACAAACGCAACCGACCCTGGCCGAGCGGCTTCGGTCCCAAGGAATACTGCCGAGCGTTTCTCAAGTACGCCGACGAGAGCCATGTGTCTCATTACGGGGCGCTGCTCAAGGTGCAGCAGTCCCTTGAGGCCAGTAACGCCTACACACCGCAGGTCAAGGCCCTTGTGGAGAACATCCGGCCCGACGCTGACGACCGCGAGGTTGCCGAGGGCCTCGAACGCGTGATGGAGGCGATCGTCGAGACGGCGCGTCCGTACAACAAGGTGGGCTCGCCCGCCGGCTCGGCGCCGCGAGAGAGTGTGCGGAGCGGGGAGGCTAGCGAGACTTGCTCGGCGGAGCGCCAGATTGTTTGCGACCTCGCGGCTGCAACCACGCGTGGAGTCGATTGCGGGCTTAGCATGGACGGGCCCGCAATGGTTGCAGCGGGGCACACAACCGGCACGGTGGCACCTGTTGCCCGCGCGATGGGGCATGAGCCTGGCACTGCCCACAATGCCGCGTTGCCTGCACAAACGTGCTCTTCTGCTGCCGGGGCCGGCTGTGATTCTCAGATGAGTATGGCCACTGCGTCATGCGAGGAGATTGGCCTTCCGCGTATCGTGCAGCTGCTTGAGTCCTGCGCCTTTGGCAAGACCGGCGTCGATATTCTGATGTGCGTTGTTCCCGCGCGACTACTAGGCGCGCCTGCCTTGAATGCCGGCCTGACCCAAGCCTGTGAGCAGGGGCTTTCTCTTCGAGCGCAAGCGACGCTTGCTCAGGAGCTCTGTTGTGACTCGGGCCTTGCGTGTCGAGCCATGCGGCGCAGCTGCGAGACACTTGTGACCAGTGGCGCGATGGACGCCGACAGGGTCTTTTCCTGCGTTAATGCGCTGTTCGCCGCTTCGTCTGGCCGCCCGACAGGCGCCGAGCTTTCTCATGCACTCTCGCTCTACACCCGCTATGCCGACGGTGACGCGGCCCGGGCCCTGCTCTGCCTGATCTTGACGGGACTTGTTGGCATCTCAGGGTTTAATCGCATTATGATGTGCCCTGAGGTCGGCCTTCTGTTTGCCCATTAACGCCGTGAGAGGAACTGCACCCATGGATGATTTTGCCGAACTGCTCAAATCCATGTCGGGCGCTCATGTCGACTCGAATGCTGTTTGCGACGATGAGTGCGCTGCCGACCTGCCCAGGTTCATGTCGGTCAAGGAGGCCGAGTCGTGCGTCGACGGGCCCGAGGGCCGCATGGGAGGAGGGGAGTACTTTCGCAAGGTCGCCCGTAGCGTGCTCGACCCTGGCAACGACGTCTTCGGCACTGCGACTGAGTTCTTCAACTACATGAACTCCTACCTGTGCGCCGGCGACTATTTCACCGCGCTCAAGCTGTCGCGCCGTGCCTTGGAGCTTTATCCCTACAACGTCGACCTCATCTCGGCTGCCCTTCAGGCCGCAAACGGCTGCGCGCAGTTCGACACATGTGCTGAGCTGCTCGAACGTGCTCGCCGTATCCCTCAGGCCATTTGGAACTGGCGCCTTTTCATCTTCACCATCGAGTACTACCAGGCGTACCTGTACTCGTGCGACCCTACTCTCATTGAGGGCGTGCTTAACGACGCTCTTGCCGTGGCGCGTGACTATCAGCGCTGCCTGCCGCGCGATGAGCGTGGTTACGACAAGGAGGCCGAGCTGTTGCTCTACGCCAACCGCGTGGAAGAGGCGCAGGCAGTGCTTGAGCGTGCAATTTTCGGCAAGGTGACGTTGGCCGACGGCACGACGGCGAGTCTCGTTGCCCCGCAGTGTTGCGTCACGATGCTCGACGACGTGCTGGGCGACAGCACGGATTACGAGCTCATCGCTCGTGTGGCGCAGCGCGGCGTGCGCAACACCGCACAGGCTCAGCCCAGCGCCAACATCGGCTACTTCATGTACCGCGAGGCCTTGGCGCTTGACGCGCTCGTGTGCGACGCGGCCGACGAGCGCGACGGTTTCCGCAACGGGGAGCGCGTGCGCAACGCTCTCGTCGCCTATCGGTGTGCCTACGGAATGCTTGAGGGGCGTTCGGCGTTCCGCACGACCATTGAGCGCCGCTACTCGGTGCTGTGCCACAAGGGCGGCGTGACCGACATGCCGCTGACAGAAGAGTAGGGTCAGGGCCGCCTAGTGGGGCTCATTCCATCTACCAGCGATTTTTATGGCAAGGACCTCCAACTCACAATTCAGTGAGGCGGAGGTCCTGCTTGCATGCGGTATGTGCTTACGGGCGGTCGTTGAGGTGGAGGTGGCGCGAGAAGGTCTTCTCGTAGTCGGCACGTAGTGCCATAGCCTGTGCCGCAAGCTCCTCGGCCGCCTTGCTCACGGCACAGGTGGCGGTTGCCGACGCGGTCGCATCGAGGCGGGCGGCGCGCAGGTAGGTGGCCGAGACAATGTCGAGGCACTGTTGCTCGACCAGGGCCAGCGTCTGCGCGTGCTCGCTTGCCGAGAGGGCCTTGTCCACCGATGAGCCCACCTTTGCGCGAATCTGCTCGCACAGATACAGGGCGTCCCTGCTCGTGCGGGCGTCGGCAAGCTTGAGCGCATAGGTGCCGAGCGCCTCGTCGGTGCAGGCACGGGCGTCGCTGAACATCTGCGCAGCCTCGTGGAGCGCCTCGGCGACGCGGCCTTTGCGCTGTGACTCGATGCCTGCCAGGTATTGACTTGTGGCCACGCCGTCGCGAACGGAGATGTTGCCCTCCTTGCGGCGGTCGAAGAAGCCCGCAATACGTGCCGCCAGCTTGCCGCGCGGCTTAACCTTCTGACGGTCCTTGATTGCTCTCGTTGCGCTAGTCATCCAAATCGACCTCCAATTCCTTCTCGCGCAGGCGCTTGAGGCGGGCCAGGCACTGCTCGCGCGACTCCTCAAGCTGGCGGATGCTTGCCTCGCACTCCACGGCCGCTTCCTCGTCGCCGTAGATCTCCTTGGCCAATGCCTTGCGCAGGACCTCCTTGTCCATGCGGGCGGCGGCATCCAGGCGTGCCTTGTAGGCACTGGCCTCGTTGTCGGTAAGGCGTCCGTTGTGGTTCTTGGCGTGGTCGCGCGCTTCCTCAAGGACTTTGGTGACGCCGTCGGTGAACGTGCACACGGTGTAGCGCTTTTTCATGGTTGACCTCCTCGTGTGGGTGCCTTACTGGTTGACGACCGCGACGACCCGGCGATTCTGCTGCGTTGCATCCTTGTCCTGCGTGCCGTCGGCCAGGATGTCGGGCACATGTTTGACCAGGTCGTTTGACTGGTCTCCTAGGCCGATGACGGTGATGCGCTCGGCGCCGACGCCAGCGTCGGTGAGCATCTTTGCCACGGCCTGGGCGCGCTCGAGCCCCAGTGACACACCGTGGTCCTCGCGCCAGGGGCACCCGGCGGTGCTTCCTACAAGCGTGACTGTTGAGGTGGGATAGTTGGCCATCGTGGAAGCGAGCTCGGCCACAGCTTGGCGAGCGGCGTCGGGGTCTGCCAGCTCGGCCGTGTCAGGCACGAAGGGAACGGTCGTGTCGTCGAAGTTGACGACGGCGACGGGCTCTACCGCGGGTTCCGGCTCCGGCTCGGGATCAGGTTCGGGCTCGGGGGCCTGCGGAATCTCGACGTCGACCGTGACTTGGGGCAGCTCCACTGTCGACACGGGGTACGCGCCTTCGGTTTCCTTGCCCGAAAGGGGCGCTGTCACGTACTGCACCTCGCCCACACCGCAGGCGAGCAAGATCTGGCTCCAAAGATCCTTGAGGTCGTTTGTCTGGGCGGTGTTGGGGGCGGCTTGGTCGCCGGCCGTGACGCCTGCGCCGTAGATGACGACCTTCGAGACGCACGACATGTCGGGGAGCAGCGGCTTGAGCTGCTCGACCACGCGGGCATGAAGCTCCTCGCTCGTGATGTCGCTGCCCGCAGGGGCGCTTACCCACTCAGGATGTTCAGCGAGGTTCACCACGCCTGCGGTAGACAGAAGGCTTGAGAAGAGGTGCACGGTGTGCGAGCTGGGTGCCTGGGCAAGCGATGCGGCGGCGGCGCTCAGCCCGCCCAAGACGTCGGTCTCGGCGCACTGTGCTTGAGCACCTGCGGCCTCATTGACGAACGCCTCGGCGATGGCCTGGGCTTGCGTGGCGCGCACCTGGGCCGCCGTTGAGGAGGCTGCGGCAGACTGCACGCCGCCCTCGAGCGCGGTGCGCGGGTGGCCGTCGGCGATGAGGACGTCAACCCAGCCTCCGGTTGAGGCTGTCTCGGTGAGCGCGTCACCCAGCAGCTCGTAAGGGTATACCTCCTGGTTGGATACGTTGCTGGCCACAATGGCGACCGAGGACGGCGTTGCGTCCTCACCAGAACATCCGCTGGCAAACAGGACAAGGGCGGCGCACAGGGCGCACAGGGCGACCTTGGCGGACCCTGCGAGCAAGCAGTGAAAATCAAGATTCTTCTTCATGACAGGCTCCTTTCTTCAGGTCGTTTACCAGCGGTTGGTGAGTGCATCGATCTCGGCCTTCGCCTTGAGCAGCGCGGCGTCGATGATGGCCTCGCCGCTCTTGAGCCTCTCGCCGGCCTGGGTTGAGGCGAGCTTGGCGCGCGCTATCTGCAGGTCGTACTCGTAGGCTTGCTTCGCCTCTTTCTCGATGGCCGCCGAGCGGCGCATCTCGCGGGACAGGATGTAGGAGAGCGCAATGGTGGACACCATGCACACGAGCGTGAGCAGGGCGAACAGCGCGGCGGTCTCCATCTGGCCGGTAGCTGAGCCCGCCATCGCCTCGGCAGCGATGCCCGTTTGCGCTGTGTTGCCGTTGTCCGAGGCCGCGAGCTGGCCGTAGAGGCGGATTGCAGCCACGGTCAGGGCAAGTCCCGTGGGCAGGACGAGCATCGCCCTGCTGTTCTTGCGGCCTGCAATCATCGGGATGACGAGGATGAGTGCCGAGGCGATGGCGGCCACCACAAGCGCTTCGATGCCGGCGGTCATGCCTTGGGCGCGTTCGGCGGCGGTCGTGAGGCCTGCGCCTGTGAGGTTGCCGCCGAGCAGCAGCTCGCAGGCGGTGTAGCTCAGCACGAAGTCGGCGGCTTCGGTGGCCACGAGGATGACAAGGCCGAGCACCATCCAGGGATGGTAGGCGTCGCGGTGGATAGTCTTCATGACCTTGCGGGGGATGTCGTTGCTCATATGCGCTCTCTTTTCGTATCGTGCGCCCCCAGGCGCGTTTGACAAGGCCACTATGGACCCGTGCGCGGCGCTCGACGAGACGCCGAAATGGTGCGAGTTCGGTGCGCCTTGCCTGGCTTATCCTGCGAAGCCCACAGTGTGCTGCCCGTCGGCGCCGCCCAGGTCGGGCTGCTTGTAGGCAGCGCGCAGGTCGCACGCCTCGATGAGGGGGCGGTCGCAACGCACAGCGCACTCCATGGCGGCGCGGTCAAAGAGACGGCGGGCGCTGCGGGCGTTGGCGAAGTCGCGCTTGTTGCGCAGGCCTTCCAGGCAGCGCACGAGCTCTGGGCGGGCATCGGAGTCCACGGCGAACCCGTGATGGCGCGCGAAGAGGTCGAAGACCTGCTCAAGCTCGGCGGTCGTGTAGTCGTCGAACGTGACACGCAGGCCAAAGCGGTCGCGCAGGCCGGAATTGCGCTGGAAGAGCTGCTCGATGTCTTCGGGGTAGCCGGCGATGATGCACACGAGCTTGTCGCGCTCGGCCTCGAGCATCTCCACGAGCGTGTCGATGGCCTCCTGACCGTAGTCGCCGCCCGAAAGCAGGGAATACGCCTCGTCGATGAAGAGGATCCCGCCCACGGCGCGCTCCACGACAGCGCGCGTCCTGCCGGGCGTCTGACCCAGATAGGGGGCCACGAGGTCGGCGGCCGTCGCCTTCACGAAGGTGCCGGAGCCGTCCGTCACGCCGAGGGCGTCGAGGTGGGCGAGGAGTCGGTGGGCGAGCTCGGTCTTGCCGGTGCCGGGGGCGCCCGTGAACGCCATGTGCAGGCATTCCACCGAGTCGCGGCCGTGCTTGGCCACCAGGGCGCTCACCTTGCGGAGCATGTTGCGCTGCGTGGTCAGGCCGATCAGCCCCTTGAACGCGTCGTCGGGGTTAGTGGAGGGCTTGGGGCGCGGCTTGAGATCGGAGGGCTTGGTGAAGCTCGTGTCGTGATTGTCGTCCGAAAGCTTCACCATCGCCTTGAGAGCGAAGGTACCTGCGGTCTTGGGGTCAAGTCGCTTGTATGAGTCAAGCTTGAAGGGGCACATTGCCTCGATGAGCCCGCGTGGGTCGGCGGATCCATCGAGATGTTCGCGCAGGCGTCCCGAGCGGGCGAAGAAGGGCACGCGCATCCCGCCACGGCCGAGAGGCACTCGATGCGCACGTCGTTTGCAGCCAGCAGATCGACGGATTTGGCGACGCGTTCCCAGTCGGGCTCGGCGCCCACGTCGAACATGCCGGCGAAGTATTGAGCAGCACGCGTCGCCATGGTCGTTAGGCCTCCTTCTTGGAATACACGCTTGCGACGTAGTCGATGACGAGGGGATAGAAGTGCTCGTCAAACCAGGTGAGTTCGGGCATCAGGGTGCGCTCGATGGTCTGGGGCTCGTAGTCGCGGATGTCGCGGCGCAAGACGACCTCGCCGTCCTTGGGGTCGAAGGAGAGGTCGATCATCTCCTCGTCGTCGCACTCGAACTGGAAGCGCTCGAATCCGCGGTGTGCCTCGCGGGGGATCTGCACGCTCGGGGTGAAGCGCAGGTAGGGGGTTTGGGAGCCCCTCTCGATGGTGACGCCGCAGCTCAGGTGCTGCAGGCGGAAGATGGCGTAGACGCTGTCGCCGTCCGCGGCGCGCCAGGTCGCTCCGGCGATCTCCTTGCCGACGAGGCCGGTCTCGTTCTTCTCAGCGTTGATAAGCATGGTGTGCCTCCTGTGGGGTTGGTTGCGTCTTGTGTTGATGGGTGGTGACAGATGAAACCGTTACGGTTTCGTAGGGTTCGTTAGTCGTTGTCCATGAGGCGGCGCAGCGTGGCGAGGAAATCGTCGCTCGAATCGCTGCTCGAATCGCTGCTCGAGTCGTCGTCCTCCTTGTCGGCGCGCAGAATGTCCCAGGGGTCGCGGCCTGCCTCAAGCTGGCAGGCGACGTTGGCATAGGCGTGCACGGTGGAGAGACCCTTGCCCAGGCAGTCGGCCAGGTCGCCACCGTGGACAAGGTCGACGGGCTCCTCGGGGCGGAAGTGCAGCCAACCCTCGTCATCCACCATGAGACCGGCCACGATGAAGCTCGCGTTAAGGCGGCGGAAGAGCTTCCTTGTCACCTTCATGAGCTCGGGCGAGATGCGCTGGTTCATGGCGATATCGACGGTCGCCAGGCCCGTGACGGGGTCGACGACTGCCATCGCCTCGGCGAAACCGCAACCATGACGGTTGCCGCAAGTGCGGAAGGTGCCTTCCGGGCCCTCGCAGTAGGGGGTGCGCACGGCGTCGATCTGGCGGCGGGCACACTCGAGGGGGGTCTCGGCGCGGGCCTCGTCGTCGCGGCTGTTCTCCACGCCGGAGAAGATGTGTCCAAGTTCGTCGAGGTAGCTCATGCGATGTCCTTTCTCGTTGGCGCGGTTTTCTTTGTCCCGCGCATTTGACGAGGTCAGTATCGCCCGCAGCCGCCTTGCCGACGAGTTGCCAAAAAGGTGCGACTTTGGTGCACCCGGGGTGTAAAGGGGTGCACGAGAGGTGCAGGGGATGCACGGGATGAGGCACGGCGGAGGTGGTTCCGGGGCCCCTTTTGGCAGCAAAACGCGTTTCGGAGTAGTTTTCTCGAGCCCATTGGCAGACAAACGAGTTTCGGAGTAGTCAAAACGCTCCCCGCGGACACCGAAGGCCCTTTCAAAGGGAATCCGAGGCCTTAAGGGAAGCGTTTGTCGCCCATTCTGTTGTTTTAACAACAGAATTTCTTGCCAGACAGAGTCGAGCGACCTTCTCGCCCAGAAATCATTACTCCGAAACTCGTTTCGCTGCCAGGGGCGGCTTCGGGACTACTCCGAAACTCGATTTGCTGCCA
>OLNE01002233.1_pt1 | contig 12412 bp, 12 predicted proteins | sample 1672431 | NCBI WGS metagenome assembly OLNE01 (sample SAMEA3136685, study PRJEB25190) | human gut metagenome | reverse complement strand
CGCACGCATCTGTACGCAATCAGGCCGGCGTGAGGGCAAGCTCCTTCATGCCGGCCAAGTGACTAGGAAAGGGGGTGCCCTTCGCCATGGCACAGAGAACGTTCTACGACGTGCTTGGCGTCAAGAAAGACGCCACTGCCGACGAGATTAAGAAGGCATTCCGCAAGCTCGCGGTGAAGTATCACCCCGATGCCGGCGGAGACGAGCAGAAGTTCAAGGAGATCAGCGAGGCGTACGAGACCCTCTCTGACGAGAAGAAGCGCCGTGAGTACGATCAGATGCTCATGTTCGGCGGCATTCCCGGGGGTGGCTACGGCGCTCCGGGTGGCGGGTACTCGTACACCACGAACGTGGGTGGCAACTGGTCTGACATCTTCAACAACGTGCGGAGCGGAGACGGCGCCTTCGGAGCCAACTTCGATTTCTCCCAGATATTTGGCGGTGCCGCGGGTGCCTCTCAGGCGCGCAGGTCGATGCGTGGCGGCGATTTGACGCTCACCATTAGCCTCACTCCGGAGGAGGCCTTCAAGGGCACGAGCCGCGACGTCTCTTATATGGTCCCGTCATCCGGCGAGCGCGCGAAGCTCACCGTGAAGGTGCCGGCAGGAGCCTATGACGGCATGAAGCTCCGCTATCATGACCGTGGTGAGTACGGCAGGAACGGCGGCGGGCGTGGCGACCTCGTCATCACGACGAGTGTCGCGGAGCACCCGATCTTCAAGCGCGATGGCGCGGACGTGAAGATGGAGCTTCCCATGAGCATGTGGGACCTTGCTCTGGGCACCTCGGTTGACGTTCCCACGCCTTCCGGGGCCACGGTGCGCCTGCGCGTCCCGGCGGGCACTCAGGATGGTCGCACCTTCCGCTTCCGCGACCTGGGGGCTCCCAGCGTGAAGCGCAAGGGCTCGTGGGGCGCGTTGTTCGTCACCGTTCGCGCCAAGGTCCCGACTCGCCTCACCACCAAGGAGCGCGATGCGCTCGAGGCGCTTCGCGACGCGGACGAGCGCAGCTATCATGCCGAGGTAGACAAGTACATCGGCGCCAAGGAGTAGAGACGCTAGAGAGAAGCCGCCCGCTAGCGACGCTCGGCGGGCTTTGGGAGAGGGAGGGCCACCATGGCCCACAAGAAAGAGGAGAGCCGCAACAAGCCGCTCTACATGATCAGCGTCGCCGCCGAGCTCACGGGCATGCATCCGCAGACGTTGCGCGTCTACGAGCAGAAGGGCCTTGTGAACCCTGGCCGCTCTCGCGGCAATACCCGCCTGTACTCCCAGGCTGACATCGAGCGCCTTGAGCTCATCGGCCGCCTCACTGACGAGGGCATTAACCTCGCCGGCGTGGTGCGTATCCTCGACATGCGCGAGCACGAGGAGGAGATGGAGCGCGAGATTGACGAGCTCCGCGACCGTGTACGCGAACTCGAGGACCAGGTGCGCGAGTTCAAGACCCGCGAGCGCATTACGGCTCTCGCCCCTTACGAGGGCATGACGCCTGAGAAGGTCATGCGCGGCCTTCTTGGCGGTAGCGTCGAGAAGCCGCAAGACGAATAGCGCCTCCAAGATATCCGCAATACCAGGCCGCGGCGCCCCTTCCGGGTGTCGCGGCCTTGCTATCCGCGCGACCTGCAAAACCTGCAAAAGGGACAGTCCCTTTTGCAGGTTGAGCGGGCAAAGGGGACAGTCCCTTTGTCAATTTGCGAATCCTGCGTGTTACAAGGTTAGGAAATCTATAACACACACACTTAGATTTATGTTTGCGGGCGGCGCTTGCGGGGTACAATCAACAGCGATAAACAGAGAGCCCGCCGCGGGAAACCGTCGCGGCGGGCACCCAAGAGAGGTGATAACTATGAGGCTAGATAAAATGGCCGTCACGGCCCAGGAGGCTCTCCAGGCCGCCATCGGCATCGCCTCGGATGCACAGGCCGGATCAGTCGAGTCCATCCACCTGCTCAAGGCCCTGCTCGACTCCGGGGAGCGTAACCTGAGCTCCATCATCGAGCGTGTCGGGGCGGACCCTGACGCCGTCGCTAAGGCGGTCGATGACCAGATTGCGCGCGAGCCCAGGGTAAGCGGCTCGGGTCAGCAGGTTGGTCTCGCTAACGAATTCGTCAAGGTCGTTGACGCCGCGGAGAAACTCGCCACCAAGATGGGTGACTCCTATGTTACGAGCGAGCACCTCCTCTGCGCCCTTGCGGACGATCGCTCTGATGCCGGCCGCATCCTCAAGGATGCGGGCCTCACGGGCAAACGCATTCAGGAGGCCTACAACGACCTTCGCGGCGACGAGCGCGTGACCAGCCAGGATTCCAAGCCGGAGTTCGAGGCGCTCGAGCGCTACGGTCGCAACGTGACGGACCTCGCCCGCCAGGGCAAGCTCGACCCGGTCATCGGCCGTGTCGAGGAGATTCGCCGCACCATCCAGGTGCTCTCGCGCCGCACGAAGAATAATCCCGTGCTTATCGGCGAGCCCGGCGTGGGCAAGACCGCCATCGTCGAGGGCCTCGCGGAGCGTATCGTCGCGGGCGACGTTCCTTCCACGCTGAAGGATAAGGAGCTCGTTGAGCTCGACATGAGCGCCCTGGTTGCCGGTGCCAAGTACCGCGGCGAGTTCGAGGACCGTCTCAAGAGCGTGCTCAAGGAGGTCGCCAAGGCAGACGGCCGCGTCATCCTGTTCATCGATGAGCTCCACACCATCGTCGGCGCGGGTGCGACGGAGGGCTCCATGGATGCCGGCAACATCCTGAAGCCGGCCCTTGCCCGCGGTGAGCTCCACGCCATTGGCGCCACGACGCTCGACGAGTACCGCAAGTACATCGAGAAGGACGCCGCGCTCGCCCGTCGTTTCCAGACGGTGCTCGTGTCGGAGCCCACGGTGGAGGACACCATCTCCATCCTGCGTGGCCTGAAGGAGAAGTACGAGATGCACCACGGCGTGCGCATTACTGACGCCGCCCTCGTCTCCGCCGCAGACCTCTCCAACCGCTACATCGCGGACCGCTTCCTCCCTGATAAGGCGATTGACCTGGTCGATGAGGCGGCGAGCCGCCTGCGCATGGAGCTTGATAGCATGCCCTCTGACATCGACGCCGTCGATCGCCAGCTCACCCAGATGCAGATCGAGGAACAGGCCCTCATGAAGGAGGAGGACGCTGCCAGCAAGGAGCGCCTCGAGACCCTCCGCAAGGAGATTGCCACCACCCGCGAGAAGCTCGATGGTATGAAGGCCAAGTGGCAGAACGAGAAGGGCGCCATCGACCAGGTGCAGGACCTCAAGCGCCAGATTGATGATGCCAAGACCGAGGAGGAGCGCGCCACCCGCGCGGGCGACCTCGCCCATGCCTCGGAGCTCCGCTACTCCACGATCCCAGACCTGCAGAGGCGCTATGACGAGGCGGAGGCGGCCCTCACCGCCAAGCAGCAGGAGGGCGGCCTTCTCAAGGAGGAGGTTACGAGCGAGGAGATCGCCGAGGTCGTGAGCGCCTGGACCGGCGTGCCTGTGGCGAAGATGATGCAGGGCGAGGTCGAGAAGCTCCAGAACCTCGAGGCGGAGCTGCATAAGCGCGTCGTGGGCCAGGACGCCGCCGTGAATGCGGTCGCCGCGGCCGTGCGCCGCAGCCGCGCCGGCCTCGCGGACCCGAACCGCCCGCTCGGCAGTTTCTTCTTCCTCGGTCCCACCGGTGTCGGCAAGACCGAGCTCGCGAAGGCGCTCGCGGACTACCTATTCGATGACGAGCGCGCCCTCGTGCGCATCGACATGTCCGAGTACATGGAGAAGTTCAGCGTCCAGCGCCTCATCGGTGCCCCTCCCGGATACGTGGGCTATGACGAGGGCGGCCAGCTGACCGAGGCCGTGCGTCGTCGCCCGTACTCCGTCATCCTCATGGACGAGATGGAGAAGGCGCATCCCGATGTCTTCAACATCCTCCTGCAGGTGCTTGATGATGGCCGTCTAACTGATGGCCAGGGTCGTGTCGTGAGCTTCAAGAACACGATCATCATCATGACGAGCAACGTTGGCAGCCAGGTGATCGCCGCGGGCGAGCAGAACGGAGAAGACAAGGCCGTCGTCGACAGGAAGGTCAATGACGCCCTTCGCGCCACCTTCAAGCCGGAGTTCCTGAACCGTATCGATGACATCGTCGTCTTCCATCCGCTTGGCCTGACAGACATCGAGAAGATCGTGGACATTCAGCTCAAGGGCGTTCGCGAGCGTCTCGACAACGAGCGCATCTCGCTTGCGCTCACGCCTGCCGCGATTGAGGCGCTGGCCCTCGATGGCCTCGACCCGGTCTATGGCGCGCGCCCGCTCAAGCGCCTGATTCAGCGCCAGGTCGTGGATAACGTCGCCAACCTCATCATTGCCGGCGAGCTCCACGAGGGTGACTCGGTTAAGATCGATGTCCGCGGCAACAACGAGTTCTTCGCCGAGCGCGCCGCCGCGTCAGACGTACCCGTCACGGCAGATGAGGTGGAATAGTGGCAACCCCGGATGAGCCTATGGAGATTCCCGCGTCGCAGGCGGGTGCGCCCGTCGCGCAGCCCGAGGCGCGTAAGACTCCCGCGACCGATCCCTTCCTTCGCGCGGAGAACGAGGATGATGACGGCTACGATCCCTTCTCGGATCGCAGACCGACGCCCGAGCCCCTCTTCGAGCGCGACCCGTGGTCGTAGCGAGGAAGCGCCTACGCTAGCCCCGCTGCCGCCGCGCCGAGGCGCCGCATCCACCGCGCTCCCGTGGCTCGTGGTCTTGCAGCCGCTGCGCCCATTAGGGACGCAACACATAAGAGAGCCCGTCAGACCGGTTTGTGCGCCGGCTGGCGGGCTCTTTGCATAAAAAGGCGTAGGGAGGGGTAGGAGGTACTTGCTGGCCAAACGTCTGATCGCTGACACGTCGCGCCTCTGTCCCGCCGCTTCGGCGGGGCGAAGTCCTTAAATGGCGATGACTTGTCTGACGTCTGACGTATAAAACGAAAACGCTTCCACATATTTGGAATGCCGGCGTGTCGCCCCTTGTTCTGGTCGCGAGCCCTTCGTCTTAGGGAGTAACATGGCCGTCAAAGCTGCTGAGCGTAGCGCGTGTGAGCCCTTCAAGCCCCCAACCCTCACTTTCGAGGATGGCGTGCGTGGGTCTTGCCCGCATTTCAGCATCGCCATTCCGGACGGCTTCGTCCTCGACGGTTCCCCGACGGACGGGTCCGCCTTCGTGGCCACGTCCCGAGACGAGGCGAGTCCCATTCGGGTGATATCCGGCGTCGCGACGCCCGTCCCTCTCGAGGATCTTCTCCAGTTCGATAAGTCCGGCTTCATTGAGCTCTATTATGCCTACGCCCGACTCCTCGTGCTTGACGTGCAGGAGCCGGGCTGGCGTTTTCTTGACGAACGTATTGTCGAGGCACAGGGTTGCTCCGTGCTCGTCACGCGGTTCTCAGTCGTCGATTCTGAAGACCAAGTCTATTGGCTCCAGCCAATCAACCACTACCCCGATCATGGCATCCGTGCGGATGTGAGGTGGGGACGGGATGGCGCGGAGTCGCTGATGCCGCTCGTCGATCAGCTCGTCTCTGGCGTCAGCGTGGGCGAGTGGAAGACCAGCGACCTCGTCTATGACCTTAATCGCGCTCGCAGCGAGGTCGTTGACCCCGCACGCTTCGGCGAGATATGCCAGTCCCTCTTCCGTCTGCTCGACAGCTGCCGCCAGATGCACCACGCGGCCGACCGGGCCCAGTACCTCTCGGTCGCGGGTAATCTGATCACCGTCGACCTCATGAACGTGGTCGTCTCCGGCATCGAGGAGTGTGGCGAGCGCATCCTCCCGTACGTGGAGGCGTGCGTCGAGGCGTACGAGGCGCAGCTCGAGCTTGGTGTGGATGACGAGACGATCCGCACCGAAGGGCACGACGTGCTCTCCCTGCTAGGTTGCCTGCTGGTCAAGTTCGAGCCCGATGGGCGCGAGGAGGCGGAGTACATGCGCGAGCATGGTCCCATCGAGGTTCCCGACAGGTTCTGGGAGCTCTCTGACCGCATCGCCGCCGTCCTTGGAAGTCTTGCCTAGCCAGGCCCTCGTCCCCGCATACACAGCCTGCGCGCGTAGACCTCGTATGCGGCCCGCGCATACAAAAAGGGGCCCCATTCTGCGATGGTGCCCCTGAACCTGTCTATGTGAGTGACGCTGGCGTACTGGGAAGTCCCCGCGCCACCTTGGCGACGCTTACTTAGAGCGCCGGGTTCGCCTTCATGATACGAGGCCTCATGGTCTTGCCCACGGCGAGGCGATAGCCCCCGATCATCTCGACGGTCTTCCTGAGGAGATCCTCCGCCTCCGCGCCATGAACGTCGACGAGCGACATGGACATGCGGAGATCGACCGCGAGGAGCTCGTCGAGCTCGCCGTCGAGATAGCCGGACTCGATGCAGCGAATCATCTCGTTGAACGCTCCCTGGGAGAGCGTGACGGCGATCTTGAGTTTGGTGATGTCGCAGCTGCCGGTCTTGCGAGCCAAGATTTTCGAGAGCTGCTCGTGCTGGACGCGAACCTCGTCGTCAGAGACCTCGGGGTATGCGATGATGTCGACGTAGAAGCGACGGAGACGCTCGTTGCGATGAAGGCAATCGACGAGGAGATACTCGAGGATGCAGTAGGCAAGAGCAGGGTCGTCCGTTGGGAAGCGACGCTCCACGGTTTCGCGCAAAGCCTCGACGTACTCGTGGTAAATAGCGGCAACAAGTCCGCCGCGGTTGCCAAAGTGATATCCGACGAGCCCTCGCTGAACTCCCGCCTCTCGGCAGATGATGGCGTCGGACACTGAAGAGACACCCTGTTCGTAGAAGAGCGTACGGGCGGTGTTCTTGATGCTTTCCTTGGTGGCATCTCCCACCGCGTAGGTTCCCATATCAACTCCTTATAGCTCTACGGGGCGCCGCTATTGTATAGCACGCGGCGCCCCGTAGGCCAAGCTTATGTGATCTGTGGGCGATTCATCTGCGTGCGATTAGCACATCATGACGAGCGCGAGGCCACCAAAGCAGATTCCGCAGCCGATGATGCGGGAGATCGTGACGCGCTCCTTGTAGAAGATTGCGCCGATGGCAAGCAGGCAGACGGCGAGGATAACGTAGAGGACCAGGCAAGCGACGGAGACGTCCCAGCCGGCGCGGTACTGCAGAAGGATGGCGAGCTCCATGAGGACGAGGGAGAGGCCCATGGCGGGAGCTGACCAGTTGCACTTCTTGATGGCGCGGCCGTAGTTCTTATCCTTTGCGGTGGTGAAGAAGAAGATGAAGGAGGCGATGCAGCAGGTTGTGTAAGTGAGGAACACGGAGGCGACGGCGTTGACGTCTGCCGGGGTGAGCTTGGCCACGATGTTGTAGGCCACGTTCACGAGGATCATCAGGATGACGGGGAAGAGGAATGCGAAGCCCGTCTTCTTGGCGGTTTCAGTCATGGTAGTTTCCTCTCGGTTGCTCGACTTGGTTAAGCCTCGGCGTCGTAGGCGATACGGCCGTTGACGAGCGTCAGCTGCGACTCGGTAATCTGGATGTCCTTGGGATCACAAGTGAACAGGTTGTGATCGAAAACGACGACGTCTGCGAACTTGCCGCACTCGAGGGAGCCCTTGATTCCCTCCTTGTTGAGCTGATAGGCGCCACCCCAGGTGAAGGCCCACAGAGCCTCGGAGACGGAAATCTTCTGCTCGGGATGGATGCCGCCGACGGGCAGGCCGTCGTTGAAGGTGCGCTGGGTGGAACGGAAGACCTGGTCGAGCTTGCCAGCGAAGCCGACCGGGGAGTCGGAGCTGAAGGAGATGTAGTCGCAGTTGTCGAACATGGAGCGGTTGGCCCAGGCGTACTTGTAGACAGCGTCGCCGAACGTCTTGCGATAGAAGTCGGTCTCGTACGTAGGCGTCGGGGCGAGCATGTCGGGCTGCAGCGCGGCGACAACGCCGAGCTCACGGAAGCGCGGGAAGTCCTTGGGGCTCACGGTGTCGCAGTGGGTGATGCAGTTGCGCTGGCCCTGGACATAGCCTGCCTTGACGGCCTCCTCGAAGCAATCAAGGGCGTACTCGACGGTGCGGGTGCCGCAGGCGTGGACATGAACCGGCATGCCGGTCTCCTCGCAGGCAAGGATGCGACGCCTGAACTCCTCGGGCTCGAGAAGGCAGCCGCCGGAGGTGGAGGGGTCGTCAGCGTAGGGCTCGCACATCCAGGCGGTGTGGGCTCCTCCGACGCCGTCACCGATGACCTTGAAGCCCCAGAAGGTGATGAAGTCCTCGATGTTGGGATAACGCTCGGCCATCTTCTGAGCGGTCTCGATGAAGTCGGGGTTGTCATTGATCATGGTGCAGGTGTTGACGCGGAGATTGAGCTTGCCCTGTTCCTGAAGGTCCTCGAGGGCCTCGTACCAGGTCTCGGGGGTGTCGAAGGCGTCCCAGACCTCGGTGACGCCGCGGCGGTTGAGCAACTCGATGGTCTCGAGGAGCTTGCCCGCGCGGACGGCGGGGTCGGAGATGGCGCGCTTGAGGACGTCGGGCTCGATGTTGAGGGCTGCGGACTCCTCGAGGTAGCCGGTCGGCTCGCCATTCTCGTCACGCCAGATGCGCCCTCCGATGGGATCGGGGGTCTCGGCGGTAATCTCGAGCTCGTCGAGGGCCTTCTGGTTCAGCCAAGCACAGTGGGTGTCGATGTCGAGCAGGAAGGCGGGGTTGTCGGGCAGGGCCTCGGTCAGCAGGTCCTTAGTGGGGACCTTGCAGCCGGGCCAGTTGGCCTGGTGCCAGCCAAAGCCAATGATCCAGTGGGAGTCCGGGTTAGCCTCGTGCCAAGCCTTACAGTTGGCGACGCACTCCTCCTCGGTGCCGACGTAGCGAAGCGCTGGGCCGCTCTCACAGAGAACGGTGTTCTCGAGGTGGAGGTGGGCGTCGCAGAGAGCGGGCATGAGGAGCTTGTCATCGCCGTAGCGGCGGACGACGGTGTCGGGACCGGCAAGAGCCTCAATCTGCTCGGGGGTGCCAATGGCGACGATGCGCTCGCCGCTGATCGCGATGCCGCCGGCGGCGGGTATCTCGTCGCGGCTGATGCCGCGCCACATGGCGCCTGCGAGGATGACCATGTCGATACGGTTGCTCATTGTGCTCTCCTTAAGTTTGGAAAAGGGGAGGTACGCGGGGAAGAAGGGGACACGAGGGGAAGGGACTCCTTCGCCTCATCACGTTTTTTGGGGTTTCGACCCCGCGTACCAGGGGGTGCATGCTCGCTTTAGGACTCGTATTCAACAGCCTCTTCCTCAACAGCCTCTTCCGCACCCTCGACTGCCTTCTCGGGGCGGTTGACGACGTAAAGGCCAAGCAGGCAGACTGCGATGCCGGCGATCTTCATCGCGTCGAGGGACTCATTCCAGAGGAGGACGCCAACAACGACGAGGGCAAGGGAGACAGAGATGTTGCCTACGAGAGTGCCGACGCTGATGTCCCAACCGACGCGATAAAGCAGGATGATCGCGACATCGCAGCCTACGATGCACAAACCGAGGGCGTAGGAAGCCCAGTTTGCCTTAGCGAACTCGGCGAAGATGTTGCCGCCACCGGAGGTAACCATGTAGATCACGAAGGTGGCAGCCATGCCGGCCGCATAGGTGAGGGTGAGGGACGCGAAGGTGTCCGCGTCATCGGGAGTCGACTTGGCGAAGACGTTGTACAGGATGTTACCCAACACGCCGATTCCCAGGGGAACGTAGAACATGATGCCTTCCATAGATTCTCCTTTGTTGATGATGGGCCTTCCATGACTGAGGACAATGTAAAGGAGGATTTTGAAGGTGTAAATATTGACGCTACAAAATTTCACGGCGTGAAAATCGAATATCGAGCCGATCAAAATGAAATCTGCGCAGCGAGATGTGCAGAAAAGTGCAGGTAGACTGTTTGCCAACTTTGAGGTGTTATTGGTTTGCAGCGGAGGATTGGTCGCTTCCCCGAATTGACAAACAGTCGGCAAGCGGTTGGAAAACTGAGATGAGCGCTATCTGTCTAGATCTCTTCTGGAATCAAAATTATGGCGCAGCACAAATACAACTTCGAAGTAACAAAAATCGAATTCAGGCAGAGCCGTCATCGCCTCGCGTGGGCGACAGGCTAAGGCGAAGGCCCGGCTCCGGTGTGATTCGGAGCCGGGTCCTTCGCTTCTGGTCAGTTTGCGGTGCGCCGTTGGGTTTGGTGCATACGATTCGTGGCGCCGTTGGGCTCGACGGGCGTGTGATCTCCTGTGTCCTACTCGGGCCAGAAAATGATGAGCAGGATCGCAACGATGGCCACCACGACGATGCTGACAACCACGATGTGGCGCTTCTGCTCCTTTTCATGCGAGCCGAAGATCTCGCGGTTGCCTTTTGGGACGGAGAGATACTGGCCGTACTTGAGCTCCTGGCGCACCTTCTCCTGCTGGGAGCGGGAGTGGCGATAGACACCCCTTGAGGGCGCGACGCGATTCTTGAGCGTGTAGCTCGAATCGAAGGAGTAGTTGTTCTCGTAGGCCTCGTCCGCCTGGAGGTCATTCACGGGCGGCTGGCGGCGATGAGGCTTGGGTTGACGCACGTACGCGGGACGCCCCTCGCTATCTCGCTCAAAAGACTCCTGCGAATATGCGGGACGCTCCTCTTGGCCCTCCCCAGAGGGCTCCTGTGCCTCGGCGCCCATGGCGTCGATTTCATCCGTGGAATTGCGGTCTTGATCGTTCGTCATTCCAGTCCCCTTTTGGAGCATGTCTCAGTCCCTGTGAGTGTACCCCCTCAGGGCTGGTATGGCTCAATTTCTCATGACCTTTACCCATGCCGGGATAGTGTCGTTCGTACGTCTCGGCGCGAATGCGCCGCGTGGGCGTGGCGTTGGAGCAGGGAGGGGAGGGCGGCGGAGCGACGGAAGCTTGTACGGGCTCTTGTTCGCTTATGAGACATTATATAGACAGACTTAGATTTTATTAGCAAAAAAGACTAAGAAATCTTGCATTGACGTGTTTAGAAACAATCGTCGCGGGAACATATACCAGCGACACAAGGGGCACAGGCAATGCGAGGTGCCCACAACCACAAAAGGAGTGGTAACCATGGCAAGCATGATTCCGTATGACCGTTACAACCGTCTCGCGCGTGTGGCCTTCCCGTTCGATGACGTCTTCGACAGCTTCCTCGCTCCGGCCACTGCGGCGGTAGACTTCAAGATGGATGTCGAGGATGCCGGCGATGCCTATGTGGTCAGCGCTCACGTTCCTGGCGTCACGCGCGATCAGATCGATGTCGAGCTCAACGAGGGCCGTCTTTCCATCACGGTTGATAAGAAGGACTCTGACGAGCAGAAGGCAAAGAACTACCTGCAGCGTGAGACCGGCGAGTATACCTGCACGCGCGGCGTCTTCCTGAAGGATGCCGCTACGAGTGGCTTGTCCGCCAAGCTCGCCGACGGCGTCCTGACCGTCAACGTCCCGAAGCAGGACGAGAAGGCCAACGTCACCAAGGTCTCCATCGACTAGATGGGCTCAGCCACGCTAGATTCGCAGCGTAGCGAGTGCGATTTTTTGAGGAGGGGCTGTCGCTTAGGCGGCAGCCCCTCTTTTTATGACTAATCTGGAATGGATAACACGAGGTAGAGCGTTTGCGTAAGCAAACATTAGTTCGATTTAGTGTCAGATAGGGGCAGTATCCTCTGTCTATCAGAGGCCAAGAGATGGGAGATGGTATGCGCGACATCACGATCACGTCTGATGGATGCACGGTTCTGGCAAGGCGTTGCTCTTCTCGGGAGACGGTCCAGATGGGCCTTGTCGAGAAGCCAGAAGGCGTGCTTGTCGTTTGCCGTACGGAGGGCGATACCACGCTTGATGTCTATGATGCGCCGTGGCATATCGGCTGCGCGTGCGTGACGGCCCAGAATCTGCCTGCGCTCATTGAGGTGCTGGCCGGTCCCCTCCCCAGCGTTGAGAGGACTCTGCCCGCACTGCTCACGGCGCTCTTCGCGGATGATGAGGTGCAGTTTTCGGATCTCCTCGACATCCTTGATGCGGCGAAGGTGCCCTATGCCTATCGAGCGTTTGGTCCGGATGCAACGGCGGTTCGCCTCGAGGGAGACGAGGCGCTGATGGGCACCTTGTTCGAATAGCCGCTTGCGATGGGCTGCCTGCTGGGTCCGTGCGCGGGCGTGATTGGTAGCCCGGCCGAGCCCCCTTGGCGCTTTCCTAGGCCAGGGGAGGTTCGGCTCTATTAGCCTCGGCCCAATTCGGGGTGAGGCGCCTCGGCTCTATTCAAGCTGGAAGATGGCATTGTCGCGATACACAAAAAAGCAGGTGGCCGTCCGAAGACAACCACCTGCGTCTTTTTAATGGTGCGGCATATAGGATTCGAACCTATGACCTTTTGATTCGTAGTCAAA
>OLNE01002228.1_pt1 | contig 12431 bp, 10 predicted proteins | sample 1672431 | NCBI WGS metagenome assembly OLNE01 (sample SAMEA3136685, study PRJEB25190) | human gut metagenome | reverse complement strand
CCAACCGCGTGTGCTACGACATCACGCCCAAGCCCCCTGCGACTATTGAGTGGGAATAAGCCGACAGGGTTCTGACCTGCTCTTTTGAGTGCCGTACTGTGCTCCTGAGTTTCGTTTCGTATGAGAGCCACGGCAAAACCACCAGCGACGGCGGTGAGTAAATACGAAAATTGAGCCTCCGTTCCCGTGCTGGGACGGAGGCTTTTCTTTGCCTTTTTACTCCCTTTCACCTGCGATTTTGCTATTTACTCCCCGTATTTCAAGACGGCAAGGTACGGGGCGGTATTCGGAGGAATGGGAGTAAGGATTTATCCCAAGTGAGTAGACGTGCGGTTTTTGTCCCCGATAACGAAAAGGGGCCGTTTTAGGTCCTTTGAAACTCAAATCGAACTCAATGGGCATTTTTGCGGACTCCGCACGACGTTTCACCAGGTGGCTAATGGGGAGTAAAGAATCTCACCGTCTCAAGGAAAGCGGGAGTAATCAGGGGAAATGCCGCGGGGTACTGTCGTGTGCCGCGATGTAAGCCACCACAGCATTTACTCCCCATGTATGCCGGAAATGCCTTGGCACGCAATGGGGAGTAAAAACTCAGCATACGCAAGTGCGAGCGGCGCTCACCGCCTAGCCTGGCGTCTTGATTCGGTTGCGTTGATTGAGAAATGCGGGGAGCCGCTACAGCGAGGCTTTCCAGTCCTCGTATTCGTCGGCCTGAGCGAGGTCCCCGTACGTCTCCCGGAAATGATCGTCGGCGCAAAAGATGTTAAGCCCCTCTGCCATGTCGAGCCCGTTGCTAGCGCCGATAACGATCAGATTCGCCTCGGCTAGCGCCCGTTTGATGCGAACCGCTTTCGTCGTTTCCATATGCTACTTCCCCAGCGTCTTGCGCACATCGGCGAGCACGTCGGCGATATCGGCGCGATCGGCGAGCCCTCGATCCTCGATCGCACGGGGAAGAAACTGCGTCACGTTGTTCACGGCGATATAGCCAGCCTGCGGCAACTGAGCCGTGAGGGTCCAAAACGGCTCCTGGATAAACGCAGGCGTCATACGGCCCACACCCAGCTCAAGAAAGAGAATCTTCTGCTGCGCGTGCGCGTCGAGCCAGTCGGAAACCTTGCGGTACTGCTTATCGTAGAGCTCGCCCTGCAGAAAGTTGCCGTAGCCGCGAACCCAGGGAAACGCCTCGGCCCCGCAGTGCGGACAGCGCGGCACAAGCTCTGTTGGGACCTCTAGACCGTCCCCCATAGCCTCAACCATGCGGGAGACCGGTTCGGTCGCGTCCCACACCTCGTCGGTGCAGCAACGGGAACACTGGAAGAAGCGGTGGTCGCCTTGAATCTCGGCCACCTTCTCCCATGGGTAGATTTTCACGAACTGCGTGTCTTGGTTGGTGGTAAGAACGAAGAAGTCCTTCTCGGCAAGAATGGCGTCAAGATCCTTGTAAGGCTCGCGCAGCGGGGCGTTGAGCGTGGTATCGAGGAAGGTGGCAAGGTAGCCCCAGCGCTTCTCGGCTGTTGGCCAGCGGTAGAACGACCCCTCGAAAGCGCCCTTGAAACCGTAACGCTCAGCGAACTTGCCGAAATGCCTGCGATAGGTCGCGTTGTCCTCGTAGTAGAAGTTGCCACCACCCGCCGCAGAGAGCCCAGAGGCCCCGCCGACAAGCACGCAATCGGCTTCCTCGATCATACGGGCAAACGTTTCGATTTGCTGCCTGATGGGAAAAAGATCGCTCAGTAAGCTCGATAACGAGCTGTTCGTACGGAATCAACTGATACCTTCTTTCAGTTATAATAAACAGGTGTCTATTAAAAGTATCAATGTTGATTTGCGCCAGATCAATGAACAGCTTTGAACTGCTGTCGATAAACGAGCGGCTGCTGGATATTGTTGAGCGATGAAATTGGAGGATCCATGGAAACGGTGAAAATCGATCGTCGCCGACGCTATACGCTCTCGGTCATACGCGAGGCATTCTTTGCGCTACTGGCCGAAGTCGGCTTCGCGAAGATGACCGTGGCGGATATCTGCCGCCGCGCCGACATCAACCGCGGCACGTTCTATCTCCACTACGAGGACAAGTTCGCGCTGCTCGACGCGCTTATCGACGAGGCCCTGGCGGCGGCGCCCCCACTCGAAGAAACGGAGACGAAGGCCTTTTGCCAGCGACCACCGGCAAACGACGACTATTATCTGCTCTACTCGGACGACGACGCGTACGCCCGCGTGGCGCAACGCGTCATTCAGCGTGGCGCAGAGCAGATGGTTCCCACGATCATGGAGAAGACTGGGCTTTCACGCGAGGATGCCCATCTGATCTTCGTCCACAACGTACAGGGAAATCTCGCGGTCAACCGCCTGCTCGGTTGGAAGCGAGGACCTAAATTCGCCCATGCGCAGGAGCTGCTCGGTGCTTATGCCGAAGGGGGCATGCAGGCTCTTTCAACTCTTTACGATTCTCATGATCCGTCGTGCGCATACGGCCACTAGCCCAACAGCAATTCTGACAGCAAGAAGCCAAGGCACGCTTTCGCGCGCCTCCATTCATTCGCTTATACTTGCTCAAGAAATAACTTCGCAATCGCGCATGAAAGAAAGAACTCCATGCTGAAATTACATGTGCTTGCAAGCGGCAGCAAAGGCAATGCCGCCATCGTGGAAAACGCAAAGACCGGCACCGGCGTGCTAATTGACTGCGGAATATGCAAGCGCGATTTCCTAGAACGCTGCGACCAGGCAGGCTTCGATCCCGCTGGAATTGAAGCCGTTTTCATCACGCACGAGCACGGGGATCACACCAAAGGCTTGGGCGTGGTGCTACGCGGATTAGCGAAATTAGGCTGCGCTCCGAGGATTTTCGCTAACGGAGCCTGCATCGACGCAAGTAGCACGCTGCAGAAAATAGCTGATGATTTTGGCATTTCCCCGCTAGCGCTGGAGAAGGGTTCGATAGAAGCCGCTGGCTTAAACGTACTCCCCTTCGCCACCAGCCACGATGCCGCCGCTTCGTTTGGCTTTCGCATTGAAACGCACGATGGCGACGCGCTGGGATACATAACCGATTCGGGCATCGTGACAAGCGCCGCACACGAGGCTTTGCTCGGCGTGCGCATTTTGGCTTTGGAAAGCAACCATGACGAAAACATGCTGAAAAACGGCAGCTATCCCTACGTTATCAAAAGGCGAATCGCCTCGGAATTAGGGCACCTATCGAACCCGCAGGCCACCGAGGAGCTTGCCGCCCTTATCACCGAGTCGCGCGCCGCGAGACTTCGCACGCCCGAAACCGTTATCGCCATGCACGTCTCACAAAACAATAACGACTACAACCTGCCAAGAGCGGCGCTTGAAAAAGGCCTTGCTATCTCCGACGGCAACGCACGCGTCCTATGCGGCTATCAAGGACGCCTCGCAAGCGTGAGTTAACGCTACGCCTGAACTGCAAGAACATGGATGAGGCGAATTAACCTTCTGGGATAGAACTTGACAAACCTTACTACCCCATGATCGGCACAATCTCATCCAAAATCACCGAGCCGTCCATACCGCTCATGTTGATGGAATAACTGATTGTTTCACCGCTGTCGTCCACATAGGAAACCCCAAAATACGGCAGCGTTCCGAAAAAAGTCATGTTCAACAGCAACGGACAATCAGACTTAAGCTCACCGCAATCAAACAAATCATCAGTGGAGTACAGCACAGTGCTTTCCGTGGGAATAGCCTGAACACCCAAAACCTTGAAGTCTTTAACGGCGCAATCGCAGGAGAAAAGCACCTGGGCCACAGGCTCATCGGAGCTAACGGAAACCTCGTTGTAGTTCGAGTAATAGCCAAGCGCATCTTCCGCCCAGTCCCCCTGAACAGTAGGCTCGAAAGCTTGCTTGATGCGTTGCAGGACAAGCTCGTTCGTCGTCCCTTCACCAGTGCCGTTAAGCAAATCCGCATTCAGGAAGCGATAGGTTGGAAAGTCCCCGGCTTCATCTTTAACCACGAAATACGTGAACTGCTCGTACCCACAAAGCCTTCCGCTGCTGTCGAAAAACGCGCCATCCGGCAACGAAATATCTTCATGCGAAGTCGTCAAAAAAGCAGGCTCCCAGCAATAGACAGTGTAGGATCCGCTTTCATCCGCGACAGTTTCCTTTTGGTAGAACTTCACGACCTCATAACCGTTCAATGCGGTGGTTTGCAAAGCGGAAGAGCATTCGCCCAGTAATCGCTCTGCGCGCCTGTCTAGAAAACCGCGGTAGAGATTGTAAGCGTCTTGGTCAACCCAAGACTCGGTGCTCTCAGGGTATGGAGAAGGAAGCGAGGAATATTCCCGCAAACCCTGCGTCATCATCGTGTTCACCCGATCGGAGATGGCCGACTTGAGAAAGGTGACCCCACTCGGCTCAACCGGATTCGCAGCGCAACCTACCATTGGCAAAGAGAGCACAAACGTCAGCGCAATGATTGGCACTTGCTTCATAAGGGGTTCCTCCCTTTCCGCACATCGCCGAATTTTGTTTTGCGATAACAATCTCAGATAAAGCAATTTCACCACACTAGCGACATTGCTTTCAATCGCAAATTAGGGACACGGGATCAAACGTTTCGACTTACACCCGATCATCGAAGGAAGTCAAAAAACAACACGCGCCCCGTTTTCGAGGCGCGCGCTGTAGTTGCTAGTTGAACATGTTCGGTTGGATGTAACCATGAGGGCGCCAGGCATAGCCATTTTGATACTTGATGGTCAGGTAAAAAACGTCGTCCTCCACCTGCAGCTGCACGTAACATACTCCGTCAACGAACTTATCGGTTACATCAAGCTGCAAATTAAGATGGTAAACAACCACGCGACCATCTTCCTCGTATTCAACCTCAGAAGCGTTGATCTCATCCCAGAGCTCCCCCTCGGTCAAAGGCCGCTCAGTCCCGTCAGGATTAATCGCAACGCCGCCACCTCCTCTATGCACCAGCTTTCCGTCCTCATCTTCGTAATCAAACGAATACGATCAGTTTTCGGCAACGAGCATTGCATCAGTTTGATCACCGTGGATCCAAACTTGCACGATTCGCTGAATTCCGCCGATGTCCATTGCATAGGCGCTACCACCTAGCCCAATGACTACCGCGAACATGGCGGCGGCTGCGAAAACCTGACAGGAATCTATCAATAGTTTGTCCGAAAAGGAAAATAGAGATTTGCGAAAAACACTGGAGCAGGCGCTTAGTAGCCCAGGTCATTCAAGAGCCCGCATTTAAATTAGACGCTAACAAAGCAGTAGGCGCCGCATTGCCGGAATAGCTACAATATATGCTGCTTTCGAACCTTGAATTCAAACTCGCGAGCAGCCTGCTGCGCGTTTCGAAACCAAACCTCAGATTGAACGACCACGCCAAACAGAGGCCCCATGAAACCGATTGCCCATATTCGTACCGATCTACCGCAGAAGTTCGGTATTCCTCGCAACAGCTTTCTCGCACCTCACCTGCAAGGACGCATCATATTCGAGCGGAAATACGCTTTGGAATCGGCCATTGCGGGAATCGATAGCTTCACGCATTTGTGGTTGATCTGGCAATTCGAAAATGGCGTAACTGGCGGAACCGCCGACGACATTGCTCAGGACTCCGCGACACCCCGCAAACAGGGTACTAGTGATAAATGGTCGCCAACAGTTCGACCGCCTCGACTTGGCGGCGTCGAGCGCGTAGGCGTATTCGCCACGCGCAGCCCCTTCAGACCCAATCCGCTTGGCTTAAGCTGCGTGAAGCTCGAACGAGTAGAGATCACGGACGAGGGGCCCGTGTTGCACGTGCTTGGAGCAGACTTGCGAGACAGTACGCCGATCTTGGACATCAAACCCTACATTCCGTTCGCCGACTGCCACCCCGATGCGCAAGGCGGATGGATCGACAGAGCACCGTGGCACGAGCTTGAAGTGGATTTCCCCGAACGACTGCACGAATCTATCGATTCGAACAAACTACCTGGCCTTCTGGAAGTGCTAAAGCAGGATCCGCGCCGCGCAGGAAGCAAACACGAGCCTACGCGCGTGTATCATCTGGCGTACTCTTCGTATGACATCGCATTCACAGTTGACGGCAATGTGCTGCATGTGGTCGAAATCAACTAGAAAGCACAAGCACAAGGGTAAATAGATCGCGTTCTTGCTCCCTCTACTTTTCTATGAGCTGAACCGAACTGGGCACTATGCCATCGAAATAACCTGCGGGCATTTCCAGGACATGACAGGCGCCTTTCACTTTTTTGCCAAGCTGCCACGGAAGCAAGGTTTCAACCTCGATCCCCCTTAGGTTGAAATCTAGATACAAAACATCAATCGGAAATCTCATGAAACAACAATGCACTCGCGAACATTTAGCAAGAAACAGACCCTCTTCTTCGCCGAGCGACGCCCTTCCCATCAGACCGCGCAACCTAGAAGAAAATGTTCTGGCTACCGGAACGCTAACCACTTTGCCATCCTTCTTTACGAGCACACTCTCCGCGTAGAAACGTCTAAAACCCATAGTCACCTCAATAACGCCTACGTTGTAGCTTTTCATAGCAAATGATATGGTGCTTATTGTTGACATTCAAGCAGATGGCGAACGTATACTCATTCAGCGTCTTCGCACTCTCTTGCTGGCGATTTTATGTACCGAGAAGGCATTCGTTGCCGAAGCGTTACTATAGACACCCTCTTGCGGCACAGTTTTCCGCACAACCCGAAAGAACAACGCTTCATCTAGGGTAAAACACCCCTAGCGGGAGCTTTATCGTCTTTACCCGCTTGCGCGGCTGCGACACAGGAGCCATGAACACAATCAACTCAACACGAATTGAAGGCCATGCAGCACGACAAAATCAAACCGATCCTGTTCAGCATCATCAAGCATACCGACAAAGAAGAGCTTCGCAGGCAAATCCCAAAGGATATCGTCTCCGGCATCGTCGTAGCGGTAGTCGCACTTCCGCTTTCCATCGCGCTGGCAATTGCTTCGGGCGTCGCCCCTGAACAAGGTTTGTACACTGCAATCGTCGCGGGCTTCCTTATTGCGCTGTTCGGTGGCAGTCGCGTGCAGATCTCCGGTCCGACTGCAGCGTTCGCCACCATCGTGGCGGGCATTGTGGCAACAGACGGTCTTGACGGCCTGATTGCGGCAACCATCATCGCGGGCGTCATCCTTATGCTGATGGGCTTGCTGAAACTGGGCACCCTCATTCGATTCGTGCCTTTCACCATCACCACCGGTTTCACCGCCGGCATTGCCGTCACCATTGTCATCGGACAAATAAAAGACCTGCTGGGACTGACCTATCCCGCGGGCACCGTCACCATCGACGCAATCGACAAAATGATGGCCGTCGCGCAAAACATCGCAACGTTCAACCCACAGGCACTGCTTGTCGGCGCGGTTTCCCTCGCGATACTTATCGCGTGGCCCAAGGTGTCTAAGCGCATCCCCGGATCACTTGTTGCCGTCATCGTGGGTGCCGCAATGGTTCCCTTGCTTGGTCTTGACGTCAATACTATTGGCGACCTGTATACCATCAACGCAGGATTGCCCACTTTGCATGTCCCGCACCTCAGCCTTGACCTGCTGCGCAATGAGCTTGCCAACGGCTTTACCATCGCGCTTCTTGCCGCCATCGAGTCGCTACTGTCTTGCGTGGTTGCCGACTCCATGATCTCAAGCCACCACCGCTGTAACATGGAACTGGTCGCTCAGGGCATGGGCAACATCGGCTCGGCGCTTTTCGGCGGCATTCCCGCAACGGGCGCCATCGCCCGCACTGCCGCGAACGTTAGGAGCGGTGGCCGCACGCCCATCGCGGGCATGGTTCATGCAGTGGTTCTGCTTGCCGTGCTGGTGTTCCTTATGCCCTACGCAGCCCTCATCCCCATGCCCACCATCGCCGCCATTCTTCTTCAGGTTGCCTACAACATGTCCGGTTGGCGCAGCTTTGCGCACCTGTGCGCCACCGCATCGCGCGGCGCCATCGAAACCCTGCTTCTTACGTTCACGCTGACGATCGTGTTCGACCTGGTTACCGCCATCGGAGTCGGCATGGTTATCACCGTGGTGCTGTTCATGAAGATGGTGAGCGAGGAAACCGAAGTCAAAGGCTGGAAGTACTACTGCGATGACGATTCCCAAGTCACGCATCTGCGCGAACTACCGAAAAGCGTGCGCGTGTACGAGATCAATGGCCCCATGTTCTTCGGCATGGCCGACCGTATTTCAGACATCTCGGTAAAGGAATTCACTAAGTACCTGATCATCCGCATGCGCGGCGTTCCTTCCCTGGATGCAACCGGCATGAACGCGCTAGAGAACCTGTACAAATACTGCAGCGAAAACGGTGTGCGCCTGATCTTCAGTCACGCAAATGAGCAACCCATGAAAACCATGGAGCATGCAGGTTTCGTCGACCTGGTTGGTAAGGACAACTTCCGCGCGAACATCGACGACGCCATCGAATACGCCACGAAGCTCATCGAGGAAGAAGAGCAGGCTTAACTCTATTCGAACCACATTCGCCAAGGATGACTTTATTCGAACCGATACATTCGATGGACCAGAATTTCACCTTTCGTCAGGGCTTTCTTCTTTTTCATCAAGGCTGCCGGCAGTATTTATGAAAGAACGATTAATTAACTGTTACGAACTTATTTCACATAGCGCGATCTTGAAGATGATGCGACAATACTTCGTTATATCGGAAGAGGTTCCCAACCGAAAGCGTCCAAGCAAGAACGCGTAAGAAGCAAGTTCGTACAAGTCAGGAGTCGCACATGAAAGACATACGTGTCAGTGACATCACGATGAAAGAGGCCGCCACCTCCAAAACGCTCTCCCTATCCTTCAAGGAGAAGCTAGAAATCGTGAAGATCCTAGACCGTATCGGTGTGGGCTCTATTGAAGTTGAGGGAATCGAGTCATCCAAGGTCGACGCCCTGCGAATCAAATCCATTGCCTCTCTGGTGAAGAACAGCACGCTTGCCGTTCCGGTGAAAATGGACGAGCAGAATATCGAAGCCGTCTGGAACGCAGCTAAGGGCGCAAAGAGTGTTCGCCTGCAGGTGGAAGCGGCTGTAAGCCCCTCGTGCATGGAATACATCCAGCGTAAGAAGGCAGATAATCTAGTTGCCGATGCTGCCGCGGCCGTGGCCAAATGCGCGCAGCTTACCGACGACGTCGAGTTCGTAGCCGTTGATGCCACCCGCACCGACGTTGCCTACTTGGCAAAGATCATCGAGGCTGTCGTTAACGCTGGCGCCAAGACAGTTACCGTATGCGATGCCGCCGGCTCTATGCTTCCCGAAGAGTTCGCCGAGTCCATTAGCAACCTCACCCAGGCTGCACCGCAACTGAACGATATCACCCTTGGTATTTCTTGCTGCAACAACCTGAACATGGCCGACGCTTGTGCAGTTGCCGGCGTCATGGCAGGCGCTTCCTTGGTGAAAGCAACCTCCTACCCCATGGACGTCGTCGCGCTTGACAACATCTCCCGCATCCTTGCCGCAAAGGCCGACGCGCTTGATGCCCAATGCCATGTCCGAGTAACCGAGCTTAAACGAGCCATGAATCAAATCGCCCGCCTGTGCTGTGAAGATCGTTCCAAGGCGCTCAAGTTCACCGATTCCGTTTCCGAAGCGGTAGAGGGACTCGTTCTTACCGCAGGCGACGATCAGGAAACCGTCATGCAGTACGTTGAGCGTTTGGGCTACAGCCTGTCCGACGAAGACGCCGCATCGGTGTTCGAAGCATTCAAGAAGATCGCCGCAAACAAAGAAAATGTCGGCGCCACCGAACTTGACGCCATTGTCGCCTCGGCCGCTCTGCAAGTTCCGCCTACGTATGTTCTTGAGGGCTATGTCATCAACACCGGCATGAGTTTCAAGGCAACCTCGCATATCTCGCTGCGTAAGAACGGTGAGATCCATGAAGCAGTGTCGCTAGGCGACGGTCCCATCGACTCTTCATTCAAATCCATAGAGTCGGTTGTGGGCAAGCACTACGAGCTTGACGATTTCCGCATTCAGGCCGTTACCGAAGGCCGCGAAGCTGTAGGCGAATCCATCGTGAAGCTCATTGCCGATGGCAAGGTGTATTCCGGCCGCGGCATTTCCACCGACATCGTTGAATCCAGCATTCGCGCGTATATCAACGCGCTGAACAAGATCGCATACGAGGAGCAGAACTAATGAAGCTTTCCTTTTCTACCCGCGGTTGGGCCGACCATTCTTGGGACGAGCTGGTAAGCACCGCCCTCGAAATGGACTTCTCGGGCATCGAGATCCACAACCCGCTGATCAATGAAGCATTCACCGGCAAGGGCGCCCCCCTTGACCGATACAACACCCAGGCCACTGCGCGCGCACTTCACGACAAGGACCTGACCATTCCCGCACTTGACTCCTCCATCGATATTTCAGCTGGTGAAGAGCAAGTCCAAGAAGCAAAGAAACTCATCGATCTTGCAGAAGCCGCATCCGTCGACATGGTGTGCGTTGTTGTTCAAAACGATGACGAAGCCGCCATCCATTCTGCATTGGAGCAGCTTGTCCCTTACGCAGAGGCGCATGGCGTCATCCTGCTTATCGAATCAAGCGGCATTTTCTCTAGCACCACGCGCCTGACCAGCATCATGGACAAGTACGCCAGCGATTATCTGGGCGTTCTGTGGGACGTTCACAACGTTTATCGCGTGGGTGGCGAAAGCCCGGCAACCACCATCAAAAACCTGGGCGCCTACGTCAAGCACGTTCATATGCGTGATTCAGATGACGACGGCACGTTCAATCTGGTCGGCGAAGGCACCTTGCCCATCGACGAGGTTGTGCGCGCTTTGTCTTCCATCGACTACGACGGCTTCGTGTCGCTTGAATGGATGCCCGAATGGATGGAAGATCTTACCGACATGGAAGTCATCTTCCCCCACTTCGTGAACTACATGGAGCAATTCGAGGATACGCGCGGTAAGCGCCGCACCCTGTACCTGAACCATGACGGCACAGGCGAGTACGTCTGGAAGAAGGACGAACTCATCGACCTCACCTTCCCTCAAGTTTTGGACAAGATGGTCGAGTGCTTCCCCGATCAATACTGCTTCAAGTACACCACGCTGGACTACACGCGTACTTACGAAGAATTCCGCGACGACGTGGACACCTTCGCGCGCGCATTGGTTTCCATGGGCGTGAAGCCCGGCAGCAAGGTTGCCGTTTGGGCAACCAACGTGCCTGCTTGGTACATCACTTTCTGGGCAGCCACCAAAATCGGCGCCGTACTGGTTACCGTGAACACCGCGTACAAGATCCACGAGGCAGAGTACCTGCTGCGTCAGTCCGACACACACACGCTGGTCATGATCGACAGCGCGCTTGACTCGAACTACCGCCAGATCATCAACGAGCTGTGCCCTGAAATCGCCGCTACTAAAGCCGGCGAGCAGCTGCATTGCAAGAAGCTGCCGTTCCTGCGCAACGTCATCACCGTTGGTTTCGAAATGCCCGGCTGCCTGACCTTCGAGCAGGCAATGGAGCGATCCGAGCTGGTGCCGCTTGAGAAGATCCAGCGCATGGCCGCCGAGGTGCGCCCCGATGACGTGTGCAACATGCAGTACACCTCCGGCACCACGGGCTTCCCCAAGGGCGTCATGCTCACGCACCGCAACGTCGTCAACGACGGCAAGTGCATCGGCGACCGCATGGGCCTCTCCACCGCGGACCGTTTCATGATCCACGTGCCGATGTTCCACTGCTTCGGCATGACCCTGTCGATGACCTCTTCCATGACGCACGGCGCCACCATGTGCCCCATGCCCTACTTCAGCGCCAAAGCGTCGCTGCACTGCATCACGCAGGAGAAGATCACGGCCTTCAACGGCGTCCCCACCATGTTCATCGCCATGTTCAACCATGAGGACTACAAGAAGACCGACTTCAGCCACATGCGCACGGGCATCATGGCCGGTTCGGGTTGCCCGCCCGAGCTCATGAAGCGCGCCGCGCAGCCCGATGAGATGAACATGACCGGCATCGTGTCGGTGTACGGCCAGACCGAGTCGGCGCCGGGCTCCACCATGAGCGCCTGGACCGACCCGCTCGACCTGCGCACCGAGACCGTGGGCTACGCATTCCCGCACGTACAGTGCAAGATCATCGATCCCAGCACTGGCGAGGAGCTGCCCGACGGCGAGATCGGCGAGTTCTGCTCGCGCGGTTACAACATCATGAAGGGCTACTACAAGATGCCCGATGCCACCTTCAAAACGGTGGACGAGGACGGTTGGCTCCACTCCGGCGACCTGCTCATGCGCGACGGGCGCGGCTGCTTCGTGGCAACCGGCCGCCTGAAGGACATGATCATCCGCGGCGGCGAGAATGTCTACCCGAAGGAGATCGAGGACTTCGTCATCACGC
>OLNE01002222.1_pt1 | contig 12461 bp, 9 predicted proteins | sample 1672431 | NCBI WGS metagenome assembly OLNE01 (sample SAMEA3136685, study PRJEB25190) | human gut metagenome | reverse complement strand
CGCTCTTTTCTCCATGGTTGTTACGCGATGGTTACAAAATGCCTTTTCAGGTCTAGAATACCGCCGCCTGGTTTTCTCTCTCGCAACGCGCGGCCGGGCGGAAGGAAAGGTACACCGTGTCTGAACAGCAAGAATCAAAGGGAAGCCAGGTCCCAGTGGCCGCGGGCGGGCAAGGCGGAGCCGATGGGTCCCGCGATGTCACCGCCATGGCACCCGACGACGTCCCCGAGGCCCTAGCCGAAGAGCTCGAGGTCGAACGAGAGGCGCAGGTAGAGGCCGACGAGCTCGCCTCGTCGTTTGTCGACGACGGCAACGAGGCCAACGTCCTCGAGACGCACGCCGTCCACACGCCCCAGCCTCGCCGCAAGCGCTGGAGGCTCCCCTTCTCGGAGAGCCCGCGCGGCCTCATCGGCCTCATCGTGGGCCCCCTGCTCGCCCTCATCGTGTGGATGACCCCCATCGCCGACCTCTCCACAAGCGCCCATGGCCTGCTTGCCATGATGTGCTTGGTATGCACGTGGTGGATCTGCGAACCCGTGCCCATCCCCGTCACCTCGTTGCTCGTACCGGTGCTTGCGGTGCTCACGGGCCTGTGCAGCGCAAGCGAGGCGTTCGCGCCCTTCTCCAACCCTATGATCTACCTCTTCCTGGGCGGATTCGTGCTGGCCAAGGCCATGATGCTGCACGGGCTGGACAAGCGCTTCGCCTACTGGCTGCTCTCGCGCAAGTGGGTAGGCTCGAGCCCCACGCGCATCTTCCTGGCCATCGGCGCCGCCACGGCCCTGTGCTCGGGTTGGGTGTCGAACACCGCCACGGCCGCCATGATGGTGCCGCTCTCGGTGGGCCTGCTCGACGCCATCCGCCAGATGTTCGCCCGTACCGGCCGCGAAGTGGACATGAAGACGTACAAGTACGCCACGGGTCTCATGCTCATGACGGCGTACGGGGCATCGATCGGCGGTGTCCTCACGCCCATCGGCACCCCACCTAACCTCATCATGATGGGCTTCCTCGGCACCATGGCCGATGTGCACATCTCGTTCTTCCAGTGGATGACCTGGGGCGTTATCGCGATGATCGTGTACTTCGTCATCACGGCCGTGCTGCTGCAGCGCATGTTCCCCGCCGACGTGAAGGAGATCAGCGGCGCGCAGGAGTTCATCGCCGAGCACCGCAGGCAGATGGGCGACTGGACGCTGGGACAGATTTGCACGCTGTGCGTGTTCCTGCTCGCCGTAATCCTGTGGGTCATGCCCGGCATCCTGGGCGTCGCCTTCGGCACCGACAGCGACATCCTCGCCGCGTACAACAAGATTCTGCCTGAGTCGATCGTAGCGCTTCTTGCCGCCATCCTGCTGTTCTTCCTGCCCGCGCGCACCCGCCACGAAAGCGTCGAAGGCGTCGACGAGCAGCACGGCCGCGTTATCTCCTGGAAAGAAGCTGTGGACGGCATCGAGTGGGGCACGCTTCTGCTTTTCGGCGGCGGCCTGTCCATGGGCTCGATGATGTACTCCACCGGCCTTTCGGCCTGGATCGGCGACTGCATCGTGCACGCCCTGGGCGGCTCCCCCTCGCAGGTCGTACTCATCGGCACGTTCTGTGTGCTGGCCCTCGTCCTGTCGGAGATTTCCTCGCACACGGCCGCCACGAACATGGTGGGCCCGCTCGCCATCACCACGGCCGTCGCCGCAGGATTCGACCCGGTACCCGTGGCCGTGGGCGTGGCGCTTTCCGCCTCGCTGGGCTTCATGCTTCCCGTGTCCACCCCGCCCAACGCCATCGTGTACGCCAGCGGATACACGCCCATCACCACGATGATTCGCGCCGGTGCCATCATCGACGTCATCGGTATCTTCCTCGTGACCATCCCACTCGTGATCTTCGTCGTGAGCGCAGTGGTGTAAGAGGCGCGCTGAGCACCGCCCATTGACGGTTCTCAAACACAGAGGCCCCGCCTGCAGCCTGGTACACACCAGCCGCAGGCGGGGCCTCTTCTCTATCACAGGGCACCAACACATGCCGGCACAAACCGGCGCGGCACAGCAAAAGGCCTGCCTGCAAGCTTGTCCAACTTGCGGGCAGGCCTTGTCATTCAAGCGCTTGGCGAAGCAGTCTTCGTTGCCTCAGATCCTCGTGGTCATATCGAGGGCGGCGACACCGGTCTGGCCGGTGGAGATGCGCAGGGCGTCGCTCACGTCGGAGACGAAGATCTTGCCATCGCCGGCGGCACCGGTGTGCAGCGCCTTCTGGGCAGCCGCGACCACGATGCCGGGGTCGACCTCGGAGACCACCACGTCGACCTGGAGCTTGGGGAGCAGGTTGACGTTGGTCTGGACGCCGCGGTAGGAGCCGGTCTTGCCCTTCTCGATGCCGCAACCCATGACGTTGGAGACGGTCATACCGGTGACGCCAACCTTGGCCAGGGTGTCCTTCAGCTTCACGAACTCAGACTGGTTGCAGATGATGGAGACGCGGGTCATGTAGCCGGCATGCTTGACCTCAGCAGGCTTGATACCGGAGACGTCGACGCTCTCACCGGAAGCGGAAGCCATGGCAGGAACGACGGGCAGGAAGTCGGCATAGGCGCTGGGCAGGCCGTGCTCGCAGACGTCGAGACCCTCGACTTCCTCAGCCTCGGTAACGCGCAGGCCCATGGTCTTCTTGACGATGATGAAGGTAATACCAGCGGTGACGACAGTCCAAGCAAGGATGGCCACAACGCCGAGAAGCTGGATGCCGAGCAGGTTCAGGCCGCCGCCGTAGAAGAGGCCAGCCAGGTCGGAGTTGCCAGCGGTGCCAGTGCCGAAGAAGCCGATGAGCACGGTGCCGAGGCAACCGCAGATACCATGGACGCCGGAGGCACCGACGGGGTCGTCGATGTGGAGCTTCTTGTCGATGAACTCGCAGCCGAGCACAACAGCGAGGCCGCAGACAAGGCCGATGACGATGGAGCCGATGGCGTCGACGTCAGCGCAGCCAGCGGTGATGCCTACCAGGCCCGCCAGGGCGGCGTTGAGCGTATAGGTCACGTCGGGCTTGCCGTTCTTGACCCAGGTGAGGATCATAGCGGCGAGGACAGCGCACACGCAGGAGAGCGTGGTGGTCGTGAAGATCTGGGCGATCTGGGCGACGGAGCCGCCAGCGGCGCCGTTGAAGCCGTACCAGCCGAACCACAGGATGAAGACGCCCAGGGCACCCAGCGTGATGCTGTGGCCGGGGATGGCGTTGGAGCGGCCGTTCTGGTCATACTTGCCAAGGCGCGGGCCGAGAAAGGCGGCGCCGAGCAGAGCGATGGTGCCACCGACCATGTGGATGACGCCCGAGCCAGCCCAATCGATGAAGCCGAGGTCGGCCAGCCAGCCGCCGCCCCACACCCAGTGGGTCTCAATGGGGTAGATGAGCGCGCAGATGACGATGGTCACCACGAGGTAGGAGCTGAACTTGGTGCGCTCGGCCATGGCACCCGACACGATGGTCGTGGCCGTGGCACAGAACACGAGCTGGAAGAAGAAGTTGCTCCAGTCGAAGCTCGTGAAGTTACCGCCGAGCCAACCGAAGTCGAGCTCGCCGATGAAAAAGTTGTCGGCGCCCGAAAGCAGGCCATAACCAACGAGCAGGAACACGACTGCACCGATGGAAAAGTCGAGCGTGTTCTTCATTACGATGTTGCCCGCGTTCTTCGCCCTGGTGAAACCAGCTTCGACCATGGCGAAACCCGCCTGCATGAAGAACACCAGCAAGGCACCCACGATGAACCACAAGCCAAATACGTCCTCCATGTCAGCCTCCTCACAATCCTTCTGTTCTGCCCCATCCGATGAGTGGCGCGGGAGCCGGGGCTTGCTCTCCATACCGTATGGAGAGCACCTTAAGCTGGGATTGTTTCGAGATTGAGGCATATCGCGATGCTTACACGCCGGTAACGAACGCGTGCGAGAAGCGAAACGTGCAAGACACAAAGGGAGCTTGCGGGAGGGTGCGGCGCAAACAAAACGGCGGCCGGTGCTTGCGCGACCGACCGCCGTTCTCATTGCCTATGTGCCAGCCGGAGCCGGCAGTGCGGATGCCTTAGAGGGCAGCCAGGGTCTCGCCGGTGAAGTAGCCGGTGGCGGCGCAGGCCGTGACCGAAGCCTGGCCGGGGAGCGCGATGGCGCCGCAGGCGTACAGGCCGGGGATGCCGTTGCCGTCATTGTCGATGACGAGGTTGTCGGCGTTGCAGATCACGCCGCCAGAGGTCTTGTAACGCATGACATTGAGCTTGAGGGCGTGGTACGGGGGCTCGAGGGAGTTGAGCCACTCGGTCTTGCCGAAGGCGGCATCCTCGCCGGCCTCGACGTAGCCGTCGTACTCAGCGAAGGTAGCCACGAGGTTGTCGACCGGCACGTCCATGGCAACGGCGAGGTCCTCGATGGTGTCGGCGGTGCGGTAAACGTCCTCATGGATGTTGACGTTGTTCTTGACGGAGGTGCCCACGCAACGGTTGTCGAAGGCGCGCTGGTCGAAGATGACCCACCACTCGCGGTAGCCGCAGTCCAGGCATGCCTGAGCGGCGTCGTGGGACTGGCCCTCCTGGATGAAGCGCTTGCCGTTGGGCAGGACGAGCACCATGGGCGTCCAGTAGCCCCAGGTGGTGGCGTTGGGCAGGTCGCCCATCAGGTTGCAGTAGTGGTTGGCGATGGAGGAGTCCATGCCGATCTGCTGCGCGCCGGCGGCCCAGGCCATGGTGTGGCCCTCGCCCATGCTGCCGCCGTTGACGAGGACGCCGTAGTGAGCCCACTCGGGCAGGTAGGCGTTCATCATCTCGCCGTTGTCGATGAAGCAGCCGGTGGCCAGGACGACGGCGTTGGCCTTGATGTCGACGTTGGCGCCGTTCTCGTCATGGAAGCGACAACCGATGACAGCACCGTCAGGGGCGTCCTTGATGAGGGAGACAGCGCGGAGGTTGTACTTGAACTCGGCACCGAGCTCCTCGAGCTTCGACTGGATGGGCGAAAGAACGTGCTGGTAGCCAGAGGCGATACCCTCACCGGGCAGTACGACGGCGGGACCGAACTTGGGCAGCTCTTCCATGGTGCAGGGCTCGAGGAAGTCGCAGCCGAAGTTCTCGGCAGCGCAGTCGAAGAACTTCGTGGTAGCGAAATACTTGCCCTCGGCGTACTGGGGCCACCAGTCGAAATCGAACGTGGCGGTCTGCTTCTCCTTGGCCTTCTCCCAGGCCTGCTCGATGGTAACCTCGGAGCCGTGCTCGAGCTGGTTCTTGGTGCCGGTAGCGAACATGAACCAGCAGGAGGTGGCAGAGTCGCCGCCGAAGGAGCCCTTCTTTTCGGCGAAGATGATCTTCTTGCCAGCGAGAGCGGGCTCCATGCCAGCGGCCAGGCCAGCGACGCCGGTACCGATGATCAGGATGTCGGTCTCCTCGGAGAACGCGATGTCGGAAGAACCGACCAGATAGCCGGCCTCGTCAGCCATAGCAGCGCCAGCACCAACCGTAGCGCCAGCAACCAGGCAAGCAGCGCCACCAAACTTGACGAGATCCCTGCGAGTAACCTGCATACGAACATCCCCTTTCGTCTTACACCTTACGGTCGCGCACCGCATGCCCGACACGGCGCGATTCCCGCGCTCCCCTTGCGCGCGTCGGCATCGCGGTGCAATGCGTGGCGGCCCACCCCCTGGCGGTGCCCCACACGTTGATTTCAGTGTACACGGATGCGCGCGTAAGACGCTACCCCCAAAATCGGGCAGATGGGGGATAGGATGGCGTATGCGCTGGTAGATAGGGCGAGATGATGAGAACTGACTCGCGGGTGGCACTGAAGGGACTCGTGAGTGGCGCCGACGGCTGTCGAGCAGCCTTTGAAGGCCGGCGAGTACGAAACGAGACGTTCGGGCCCTTATTGCTAGACCCTCTTTTTTGCGCGGCCCTTGAGATGAGCGGCAAGCCAGGCGAAAGCGGCACCGAGAAGGCACATGACGGCACCGGCAAAACCGACGTAGGCAAGGCCGGGGCCGGCGACCACGACACCGCCCACGAAGGAGCCGGCCGCGATGCCGATGTTGAACGACATGGGCTGCACCGACGCGGCCATGGTGAGCGCGCGGGGATAATCGCGCTGGGCGATGTTGAGGAAGTGCATCTGGCCGGGCGAGTTCACTACGTACATGCCCACGCCGAGAAGCAGGATGTTGATGATGCCGGGCACGAGACTGCCCGTCGTGAAGTAGAGCAGGGCAAGGAGGGCCGCCTGGATGAGACACGAGCCGGCAAGGCCCACGACGCCGAAGCGCTGCGCCACCCATCCGGAGAGCAGGTTGGACAGAACGCAGGCGAATCCGTAGGCCATGAGGACCGTGCTCGCCATCTCGGGCGTCAAACCCATGACGTCCTGCAGCACCGGGGTCACATACGTATAGAAGACGTAGGTTCCGCCCGCGCCGAACACAAAGATGAGCATGCCGGCGATCACGCGGCCGTCGGCCACGAGGGCCAGCTGGTCGCGCGGGGTCGAGGGCTCGTCGGTGGCGCCCGTGCGCGGCATGCACGCGATGAGGGCGACGCTCACGGCAAGCGCAAGCGCGGCGGCGACGCCGAACATGAAGTTCCAACCGAAGGCCCCGCTGATGAGCTTACCGGCCGGCACACCGAGCACGCTGGCAATCGAAAAGCCCGTGTAGATGAGTGAGACAACGGGCGCCACGCGCTTCTCGGGCACAAGCTCAGGCACGAAGGTGAGCGAGGTTGCCAGCAGGGCGCCCGACACGGCGGCCGTGAGCATGCGTCCCACCACGAGCACCCCATAGGCGGGCGCAAGCATGGTCGTCAGGTTGCCGAGGTTGAAAACGAGCAGGTAGATGCACATGAGCTGGAAGCGGCGGAACCGCCCGGTGAACACGGCAAGCAACGGGGTGCACACGGCGTAGGCCACCGCGAAATAGCCCACCAGGTTGCCCACAAGCGAAAGCTCGACGCCCAACGACGCGGCAATGTCGGGCTCGATGCCGATGATGGTGAACTCCGTGCACCCCAGTGCAAACGACAGCGCGAGCAGCACAAGCACCGCCAGGCGAGAGCGGCCCGACTCGCGGTTACCGGCCGCGCCCGCGGCCCCCACCTGCTGGACATCCTGCGTGGCCGAATTCTCGCCGGTCTTCTTGCCGCTCTGTTCCAAACCCACCGCACGCCTCCCGCGTCCTGCAAACCAATGCGGCGGCAAAGCCTAGCACTACCGCGTGCAGGCAATTGCACGCATGCGGCGGACTCGCAGGGGCTTCACAGCAAGCAGGAAAAACGCCCCGTAAGGGGTGGTGAGGATGCGAGACGCAAGACGCAAATCAAACACCATCACGGGTCTTGTTCCGCAAGTCGCAAGCATTTCAAAGCATTTTGCCCCTTACTGCATCAGCATTCGCTCGCAGTAAATTGCACCCCAATGGGATGTCAACAGAAATTTGGAGCAACGGGAGGCATCGTTGAGCGGAGGAACTAAACTGGCACCGTCACACTGTATGCGCAAGGAGGTGGGCAATCATGATGTACAGCCATCTCAAGCTCCCAGACGATACGCGCATCGCGTACTCGAATGTCCTGGAAGACAATACGATTTTGGTTGGCGTTGAGCGCCCAGTTGACGGAGGCTTTGACTCAGGGTATTGCCGATTGCCGGCATACACGTGGACCGATGTAGAAGGCTTCTCCCAAGAGGAACTTACCGAACTCACTGAGCTCATCGAGCGGAACTCACCTCTCATTTACCGCCTAGCTGGCAAGGTTTCGGGAACTTATGCTTAGGGTTCTCGAGTTCGGCAAATGCATCATCTTTTTCTGGATAGGCGAAGACGGCGAACCGGCACACGTTCACGAGTCTGTCAGGCGCCCAATGGACAACTCGACCAAAATTGAGCATGGTGGCGGAGCAGTGCAGCGCGTAGAACGGCGCGGTGGAGATGGGCGTCAGGGTGGTAAGCAAGCTCAACCTACGCGAAATCGTGGGATGTATATTTGGCGCGCATGTCGTGGGTTGCGCGGTCAAGTTGCTCCTCTATTACGTGCCGGCCCAACTGGTCGCTATCCCCGCGGCGGTCTTGCCCCTCGTCTCTATTCCGACTCAGTACCAGACAAACTTGTGTACCCCCGACCTGGGCAAAAGACTGTCTGCCGACGCTGGGTCTGATTCCAGCGAGACGTAAGCCATGGGCAAAACAAGCACCTCGCCTACCGTCGACATATGGCGCACAGACGCGCAAGGTTCATGGGGCCGACCGAGAAAAGCAGCCAGTCCGAGCACGCTATGAAAGCCGGATTTAACGACACAGCCAATGCGGACCCACTTCAGGCTCTCAATTTAACAACCGTGACTGGCATTTCCGCACTTTGGGAGATTGAATCCCGAGACTCGTCTGTTTCTTCTCCATCTTGACGGCCTGAATCCGGTAGCTGCGGGTCCCTTTGGGTAGCGTGGGCCTAGCCGCACGGTCGATTCTTTCCGCTTTGGGTGCGCTTGATTTGGCGGCACGGACCCCCTGGAACGGTTCCCTTTCCCTGCTGTTACGACGAATCGTGCTGAATGGACCAGAATGGGTCTCGAAAAAAGGTGCAAAATGGTCCGTGGTGCACGATTGGCTGACGAACGTGCATTCTGGACCATTTTTGCACGTCCCTACATCCCGCCCCACTGCGCCGACAGCGCGAAATGCCCCTGAAAGAGTGCCCGCATGTCCGAACAGCCCGACCAGATGTCGCCCCTTACCGACTCCGCCAATACGGAAACCAGGCGCACACAAAGAAAGCCCGCTGAGGCCGAGGTCACCGACACCGCCCGCAAGGCGGACAAGCTTCGCTGGCGTCGCCCCTCTTTCCCCATCGTATGCGCCGCCATGGCGGCCGAGTCGGTGGCGGCCAACGTGGTCCACCCGGTAGAGCCGGCGTTCTACATCTCGCTCGCGCTACCCGATTGGATCTTCGGCGTGGCGTTCGCCTCAATGGCGCTGGGACTCTTCCTCTTCGCGCCGTTCTGGGGGCTGGTCTCCGACCGCATCGGCCGCGTTCGCACACTCTCACTCACCGCGGTGCTGTACGGCCTCGCCCAGCTGGCCTTTCTTGTGAGCACCACCGTGCCTAGCATCATCGTGGCTCGCTTTGCGGCGGGCGCCACGTGCGCGGGTTTCGGCGTGGCAGCCATGGCCTACGTGGCCGACATATCCGACGCGCGCACGTGCGGGCGCAACATGACGCTGCTCGCGGCGGTGCAGAGCGCCGCAACCGCCATGGGGTACCTGGTAGGCGGCGTCGTGGGACAGAACGACCCGGGCCGCTCGTTCATCTTGCAATTCTTCATCCTGCTCTTGGTCGCTGGGACGGCGCTTCTCCTGCTCGCCGAAGGAGGCACGTTCAAGCGGGCGCAAGAGCCCCTCACGCTCGGCCGTGCCAACCCGCTGGCAGCGCTTGCCGGCACGCGTGAGCTGCTCTCCCCCTGGATGTGCGCCTTCCTCGCCTCCACGGTACTTGCCTGCGTGGCGTCGTCAGCCTTTGACAACTCGTTCAACTACTACCTGCGCGACCAGTTCAGCTTCCCTACCACCTACAACGGCTACATCTATGCGGCCGTGGGCGTACTCGGCCTTCTGGCAAACCTCACCGTGGGCCTGCGCCTGCAGCAAGCGCGTGACGGCGAGCGAGCCCTGGGCGGCGTGCTAGCATGCGCGGCTGTTTTGCTCGCCTCCACCGTGTTTGCAGCAAACATGCCGGTTTACCTGGGACTTAATATCGCGTTTTATATCTTCAACACGCTGTATGTCCCCATGATGCAAGCTCTTTCCATCCAAGGGGACACAGGCGGGCACGGCAAAGTGGCAGGCCTGTTTCAGTCGGCCAAGTCGGCCGGCATGGCGGCCGGATCGCTTGCCGCAGGCTTCGTGTACGAGGTGTCCCCACAGCTTCCCTTCGTCATGGCGGCGGTGTCGTTCGCCCTGGCCACAGGTGCCATCGCAGTCGCCCACAAGATTGCCCTCACACGTGGTAGGCGCGGGTAGGGCGCCCTGGCATGCGATAACAAGGCTGGACAGGCGTTTCTCGCACAGTCTCAAACCGATAGGCACTCATGTACGAAGATGGCCTTGGGTCTATCCAGCGCATACCCATCACCAAACCCAGGCAACACGGAGTGGAGCCGTCCCCTTTGCCGTGGTATCGTTGCCTCAGATGTATGGGACTTTGGAAGGATAGGAACAGCCGGCATGGAACCCACTTGGGGCAAGACGCTCGTCATAGCGAACCCTGCAGCGCAGAGCGGGCGCGGGCGCGAAGGGGCCATCGAAGTCGAGCGAGCCCTGAAGACGGGCGAGACTCCTGTCGTAAGCTGGGAGATGCGTCTCACCACGCGCCGCGGCGAAGCGACCGAGATTGCGGCACAGGCCAGCAAGTACGACACCGTGCTTGTGCTGGGCGGCGACGGCGTCATCCACGAGGCGGTCAATGGGCTCATGCGGCTAGACGAGTCGGCGCGACCTCGCCTGGGAGTTCTGCCCCTGGGTTCGGGCAACGACTTCGCACGGACGCTGGGCGTGGCATCCCGCAACAAGCCGGCCGACGCCTTGCGCGAGCTTGCGGGCTGCGGCACCGAACGCACATTCGACCTGGGTTTCGTGAGCAGCGACGCCGAACCGGCCGGCACCTGGTTCATGCAGACGCTTTCTTTCGGCCTGGACGCCGCCATCGCGCTGGGTTCCATGGAGACGCGCAAGGGCAGCGGCACCCACGGCACGCGCCTCTTCGGCGCGCTGGGTCTCGACGTGTTCGCCCACAACCGCGACCCCTTCCCCTACACGGCGACGTTGTGGGAGCGGGAAGGCTCCGATCCCGTCGAGCTCGCGGGCGAGGAGGTCGTCTTCGCGGTGCAGGTGGGCCCCACCTACGGCGGCGGCTTCCGCATCTGCCCTCAAGCGTCCCCTATCGACGGTCTGCTCGACCTGTGCCGCTCCCTGCGCGTCCCAAGCGTCCCACACACCCTTGCCCTCTTCGCACGAGCCCGTCTGGGGCTGCATGCAGGATCGCCCGTGCTGGAGTTCCGCACGGTCTCGCGCATGGAACTTGCCTTCGCGCAGCAGGAACCGCCCTGCCAGGCAGACGGCGAGGCCTTGCATGGTATGTGTTACGAAATCAAAAGCGTCTCGCGCGCTCTTCGCGTCATCACAGGAAAGAGCTGGAAGAACTAGAAGGCAAGGCCATGCGCCCACGCTTGGAGAACCGTTGACTCGAAAGCTTGCACCGGCTGGCCGCACACCGAGGCGGCCGTCTCGCCGGTACCGAGTTGTACAGAAGCTCGGCACAGAACCAGCGTCGCCACCCACGCAGGGAGACTTTGGCATAAGCCCGGCAAGCTCCTCGTGACCGGGCACATGATAGCGGGCGTCATGCCTTGATGCCTTTCTGACGAGGATGCGCGTCTTCGCAATTTTGATTTTGTAACACTTTATACAGGCCAAATGTTTTGCCTTTCCCCTTGCCTGCACGTGTCCGAACGAGGCATACGTCCCGCCCGCCGAAACAGCGCCCACCGCATCAGCGCCGGCGCCTCTGCGGTGTCTGCGCAGCTTTATCACGCATGCCGCTCGGAGACCCTGCGGCCACCGCGGACGGCAGCACTGGCGCAGCGGATCTCCTCCATAGCCATGGCGCACCCATCGGGGGTCGCCTCGTAGGCAACAGCGCAATCCCTGTCGATGCCAAGTCGGTCGGCCTCAGCCTCGACGTCGATATTGGCGGCGAGGAACAGAAACTCCCAACCGCGCTTCTTGGCGGCACCAATCATGGACTTCACCTGGCGGTATGTGTACCTGCAGCTTGAGTTCTCCATACCGTCGGTCGTGATGCAGAACAGCGTGCGCGCCGGGCGGTACTCCTCGGGCAGGATCTTCTGCACGCGCTCGTGGTAGCGGATGGCCCCGCCCACGGCGTCGAGCAGGGCCGTGCAACCGCCGGGAACGTAGTCCTTCGGGCCGAGTGGCTGGACCTCGGCAATCGGCACGCGGTCGTGCACAACCCGCACGGAGCTGTCGAACATCACGGTCGAGACAATGGCGTCGCCTTCAGCCTCGCGGTTCTGGGCAAGCAAGGCGTTGTACCCGCCGATGGTGTCGGCCTCCAGGCCCGACATCGAACCGCTCTTGTCGAGGATGAACACGAGCTCGGTCAGGTTCTCTTTCATGGTGGCCTCCTTGGTCTTGCAGGCGGCTCATCCACCTGCGCTGATACCAAGGTAATCGTCATGCGGCCCCGGCAGGTAAACCAGCGGTTGACATTTTGGGCGCAGGACACCGATTGCCATGGCACCGGGCATCAGGCGTACAGGTCCTCCGAGCACACGAACGCGACGTCGGGCCGGTCGGCAAAAGTATTCTTATCGCAATAATAATTATTCTAACAGTCAACTAAATAGGTGATGATTCGGGGCCCTCCAGGGACC
>OLNE01002216.1_pt1 | contig 12484 bp, 4 predicted proteins | sample 1672431 | NCBI WGS metagenome assembly OLNE01 (sample SAMEA3136685, study PRJEB25190) | human gut metagenome | reverse complement strand
TGTTCCCGGAGAATGAGACAGCGAATCTGAATGCAGCCATAACCCGCTTGAATGCCGGTTATGCAGATGATGCGAAACCATATCTCGACAAGGCAGGAACCAGTGCCGATGCCCAGAATGACCGAGGAGTCTATGAGGTGCTGAAGGGCAACGAGAAGCAAGCTCGTTATTATCTGGAGCAGGCAGCCAAGGCAGGTGTTGCTTCTGCAAAAGAAAATTTACAGAATCTATAAAGTTATACATACTGTCTGTTTAGGACAATATAGCTATTCCTTAGAGCCAGGGGACTGCCCTGGCCTGGGACAGTCTCCTGAACCAGGCATATCTTTTCTAAGTACAAATATAGAAAGAAACTCAAATATAACGTATTAGATGATTTGTAAACCAAATATATAAAAATGTAATATAATTAGATTTTTAAGAACGTTTATAACGTAAAGAAATAATTATTAATAACAACTATAATAACTTACAAGATGAAGAAAACTTTATTATTTTCCGTTGCATTGGCGGGGCTGATGCTAGGTTCTTGTTCAAGTAGTGATGATCTGAATGGTGGTGGTAACAACACAGGTTCTAATCAGAGTGGTAGTGGATACATCTCACTTTCTTTGAATTTGCCTACACGTAGTGGTTCTATGAGTCGTGCAGAAAACGACAAGTTTAATGATGGACTTGCTGACGAGTATGCTGTTAAGAATGGTACCTTGATTCTGTTTGAGGGTACTGATGAAACCAATGCAACATTTGCTGGAGCTTACGAGTTGAAGAATTTGAGTATGAACTTGGTTGGAACTACTGCTGATAATATTACAACCACAACCAAAATTACCCAAAAGATTAATCGTGGATTAGCAGATGGCACTAAGAATTTCTATGCAATTGTTGTATTGAATAACAATGGAACACTTGCTGTTGATGGTACTAATGCTTCCTTGAAAGTAAATGATGTAGATTTTTCAACTAAGAAAATTTCAGATTTGCAAAGCTTAGAGCTGACAAAGAATGCTTCTGATTTTAAAGCAACAGGTTTCTTGATGATGAATGCTCCTTTGTCAAATGTTGCTGGTGGTGCTACTGAACCAACTGGTGCTACAGTCAGTGTTGCTTCTAAAATTGATAAGGATCATATCTATGCTACAGAGGCTTTGGCTAAGGCTAATTCTTCTGCAACTATTTATGTAGAGCGTGCATTGGCCAAGGTAGATGTTACAGCTTCAAAACCTACAGGCAATTTGGATGATGCTCCAATTGTACCATATTCTGTTGAGGGTTGGGTATTGGATAATACCAATAAGAAAACCTATTATTTGAGAAATACTTCAAATTCTTCAGAGTGGCTCTCTTTGAAGACTACATCAACTGTTCCTACAAAGCCTTATCGTTTTGTTGGTGATAATCCTATGGAAAGTAGTGTTCAATTGTATCGTACATATTGGGCTAAAGACCCTAACTACGATGCAAAACCGACAGACTTGTCTACAGATTTCAATACGATTGGCAATTCTGCGCCTGCTGCTTTGAAGAGCCTTAGTGATCATGACTATTGCTTAGAAAATACATTCACAGTAGGTCAACAGAATCAAGATGTAACTACACGTGTCATTGTTGCTGCTAAGATCGGTTCTGGTTCTACTTTCTATGTCGTTAATGATAACGAGAAGAATCTTCTCAATGCGGACGGTATGAAGAAGGCTGTTAAGAGTGCATTCTTGAACAATACTGACGTACAAGCATGGATTAAGACAGGCTTGAAGACTGGTGAAACAATTGATGAAAATGATTTGGATGTTACTGTTGCTAGTACAGCAGGTAATAACGTACCTACCGTTTCTGTCAATGCTACAGGTAATGCTAAATATATCTCTGGTAAAGCCCCAACTGTGACCGCAGATATTACAAACATTATGAAAACAATCAAGGTTGCTACTTATGAGAATGGTATTTCATACTATCCTGTAAGAATTAAGCATTTTGGTGACGAATTGACTCCATGGAAGAGTTCAGAGACTCCATTACCTACAGTAAGTACTGGTGCATATCCTGCAGCTAACCAGGCAGGAAACTATCTTGGACGTTATGGTGTACTTCGCAACAACTGGTATACTGTTAATGTAGAGGGTATCAAGAAGATTGGTTCTCCTGTTGTTCCTGAGGTTACAGGAGATCCTGATGATGAATTGGCAGCTTACATCTCTGTCAAGATCAACGTCCTCTCTTGGGCTAAGCGTACACAGGGAGCAACTCTCGGTGAGTAATTTGATTAAGATAAAATTTGAAAACTATAATTGATTAGCGATATGATAGCGCAGAAGATAAATAAATGGTTAAAGGGTGTCATGACTGCTGCCATGACCCTGACAGTCGTCACCTCGTGCAACGATATGTGGCACCAGGACTACAGCGATTGTCCTAATGGTGTATATGTGAAGTTTAAGTATGATTATAACCTCCAGCGTGCCGACATGTTCAATGACCATGTTGGACAGGTAACGCTGTATGTATTCGACGAGAACGGAAACTATATAACCCAACAGACCGAGACGAATTCTGCGCTATCATCGCCTCTCAAAGACCCAAATTATGTAATGCATGTCGAGAACCTGCAGCCAGGTAAATATCAGTTCCTTGCCCTTGCCGGACAGAATGCTTACGCCGACCAGTTATCTTCAGGCCGTGCCAAGTTCGTTCGTACCGCTCCATCGGCTATAGGAGATAAGATGCAGAAACTGGAAGTGAATCTCGATCATGAAAATAAGGGAGAGTATGATGAGGTTGTCAACAACAGCCTTCCTCTCGATACCCTCTGGCATGGTAAACTGCTGGAGGCAGTAGAGGTATCATCCTCAAAACCTTCTTATGCAACCATCCCTCTGGTGCGTGATACCAAGAAAATCAATGTGGCGCTTCGTGACCTTGACTCTCCACAGGATATGGATGTCAACGACTACACGATGACCATCGAAGACCATAATGCCCGCATCCTTTGGGATAACTCTCTCGATGAGAGCCGTAAACTCATTTATACCCCTCATGCTACATGGAATACGGTAGATGAGGACGAGCAGGGCAAGATAGCCCATGCTGACTTTATGACTTCCCGCATTTTGAAGCACGAAGATTACAACCAGGATGGGCGACTCCTCATCAAGAATAAGGAGACTGGAAATACAGTAGTAAATGTAAATCTTCCTGACCTCTTGAGTCGTCTTCGCACCAGCGAGGAGTACAGTTACAGTGCACAGGAATTCCTAGACCGTGCCTACGATTACAAACTTCAGTTCTTTATCCAGGGTGGCAAGCTCAAGTATTGTTTAATCACCATCAGCGTGAATGTACTGAGTTGGAGCAAGCGCATCCAGTTCGAAGAACTCCATTAACATGTCCTACCCGGCTTTCAGCAAGCCGATATAAAAAGAAAGTGTATGTTTAAAATGAAAACTATAACCCTCTCATTGCTAGCCCTTTTGCTGGTTATGTCGTTTGCATCCTGTGCAAGTGACACTACTAGTAATTTGCCTCTGCCAAGCAAAGATATGAAGGCATATCTGCAGGTAAAGGTAACGGTGGAAGGTAGTGGAGATACACGAGCGAGTAGGACAACTACAGGACCTCAAGGAGGTGAAGATGGAGATGGAAGAGAACCAGGAACCAATCATGAAAATGAAGTCAATTCTCTTGCTGTCTTACTATATAAATCTGATAATAATGACCTGTCGGATGATAATGCTATAATAGATTATGTATATACATTTACCAATTTAACGAAGGCAACAACTTCTACTTCCGGCAGCGATGCAACTTATACTACCGTTCCAAAAGAAATAGATGCTTCAATTGTCGGCAAGAATTATCATGTTATAGTGATAGCCAATGCAGACGATATGACTTCCATATGTAAAGGAAAGAAGATTAGTGAAGTAAGAGATTTGCAGATGTCGAAGGTGTGCACCCGAGATGCTGATATTACAAAGTTCTCAAACTTCATCATGTCATCAAAGAAGGATGCTATGATAGATTTCACCAAAGAAGGTTCAGAAACAGATCCTTATGTGGTAGATGTAAACATCGAGCGCCTGGCTGCCCGTATCGACATCATTCCAAATGCTACTTTTGATGGTACCAGTCAAGGTTATTATTATAACGTAATGGATGGTACGAATGTAGTAGGCGGTTTTAAGCTCGAATCTGTTACTCCTACCAAGGTTATGACAAAGGGAGAATATCTGATAAAGCGAGTTTCTTCAGATAAAGATGTGTCTTCTGTTACTTATTTCGGAGAGGAAAAAATGGATGCTACTACTAAGGCTTCTACTAATTATGTGGTTTGCCCTTGGACAAAGGATCGTGCAGGTCTTACTCTCGCAGAAGCCGAAGGTCCTACATCTTTATATAATGTAAAGAAGACAACTTCTACCAGTACAGTTGTAGGAGAGGCAAGTTACATCCTCGATTATGTGATGGAGAATACGACCACCGATAATGCCGAGGCTTATTCTACTGGTCTTATCTTTAAAGGCAAGTATTACGAGTCTTCCGAATGGGATGCAACAAAACATCGTCCGATTGCAGGTGCAAAAGGTACTGAAAAGGAATATACCTATACGCTCCGTCATAGCGACCCTTCAGGAAGTGGAACCACCGCTGACCCGATGCATTTTGGTGTTGTTCGCAACAACATCTATCAGGTAAAGGTAGAAGGTGTTGAAGGAAAGTCTAAAGGTATCAAGTTGACCATACATGTAGTCCCTTGGGCACATTACGACCATGGGGAAGTAATATATTAAACTCTAAGATTAATTTACAAAGTATAACTAAAATGAGAAAACATATAATGAAATATATGGCGTGTCTGGTGATGCTGCTTCTGACTTTTGCAGCATGTTCGCCAGATAGTGATGCTTCTGATCCGGGAAGTACCACCAACAAGACATATACTCTCCATTTTAATCTGTCTCCAGTATCAGGAAGTTCTGCTTCTTCCCGTGCAGAAACTTATACTGCAGGAAAGCCCAATTCATGGGAGGACGGTTCTAAAGAAGAGAACATGAAGAGTTGGACAGTTGTCTTTGTAAAGTCGTCTGATGGAACGGTAGCGAAAGTAGTTAAGCAGCCATCCGTAGCTGAAGGCAAAGATAAGGAAGATGATGTAACAGTTACCGGTTTGGAAGCAGGAAGATATTCGGTCTATTCTTTTGCCAATATATCAGATGCAGAACTCGGTACGATTACGGAGGGTTCTCGTTCTCCTGACTTCGATTCCAAATCATTTGCTATCAATGGTAATGATATGGATATTAAAGCGAATGGTATTCCTATGAGTAATAAACAAGAGGTAACTATCGGCTCTGACGGCAAACCGAATATCACGGATTTATATGTAGTAAGAATGCTATCCAAGATTACTCTCAAGTTCCGCAATATGACAGGTCAAGATATTACCGTAAATAATGTGAGTATCAGTGATATTACAAGCAATCCTGCTACAGGAACAGAAAATGTCAAATTGCTTCCTGCAACGCCAGTTTCATCTGAGAATGTTGCCCAAACGCCAAATTTGATAGAGAATGCTAAAAGAGATGATTTTACACATACTATTACATCTGGTTTGACAATAGCCAAGAACACAACCGATTATGATACAGATAACAGCCGTTCGGTTTCTTTCTATGTCAACGAGAGTCAAGCCGGCAATACTTATCCTTACTTTGTAGTAACGCTCGAAACGAGCGTTGGTTCACAGAGATACTTCATGTATACCGACTGGAATCAGATAGCCCGCAACGACCATCATGTTTTAAAGTTGGCACTGAGCGATTACAAGCTACGTCTCAAGGTAGAGGACTTTGGATCTATCGGTTCGGCTCCGTCATTGAAAGATGACGGAAAACAGCTCAATCTCATTTTCCATGATTTAGAGGAGTTCCATATCATTCCTTCTGTTACAAAGTATAGTGATGGTTCATCTGTCTCTTTCACTGATCTTAAGTGGACGAGACTCTCGGAATCGGAGCCTGGAGCAGAATCAAAAGCCTTCAGTACGATACCATATATCGTTTCTAGCAAAGACAGAATTGAGGCGGAAACCTTAGGTGAGTTAGGCAAGAAGATAGGGCCAATCATCTATCAGCTTTCTGTGAAAGTTGATGATGGAGATGATTCACCAACGCTGGTATATCGGGTAGCTATCTCTCAGGATTTAACCTGGTACTCAGCAAGGCGCCATAACGGTGCATTTTGGATATGTAAACAATAATACTTATATTAAAAAACATTGAAGCTTATGTTTAAGTCTAAGATTTTTAATAGTGTAATGAGATATATGTTGGTAGCAATGCTTGCATTGCTGCCAAATGCTATATGGGGATTAACGGAACAGACAGCGATAAGTATAGCTAGTGGAAGTTCTACTACATTTACAGGCTTGAATAACTATTTTACAACAAATGATTATACTGCTTGGTTTGTCCTTGATGCTTCTGGAAATAATGTTGATATAACCGGATGGTCTATAAGTAATCCTTATCGTGACGGCTACGAGAATAAGAGTACTTATTGGGTATTTCCTAAACCTCATTGGGTTGGTGATACTTCTTTTTTCACAATGACTACTGCTGGTGAAGATATTTCCAAATACACAGTAGTTCTTTTAGTATCTTCTAGCGAGGCATTTTTTAATGCACCTTCTGAAGCAACTGCAGAAAAGAAAATCACTTTTAAGTTGGTATCACAGAATGATATTCCTTTGCTGAAAGATTATACAGGTACAAACAAAATGTCTGTAACAGATTTTGTGGCAGATGGTAGTACATCTTATTCTTTTAATCTAGCTTCTTCTTTAGAGTCTCTATTATCTTTATCTTCTACTTCTGATGGAAGTTCGTTTGATACGAGTTCTAAGAAGATTTATTTGCGTATCAACTTGCGCAATAAAACAACCAATGCTACTCTGAAAGCTAGTGAATATAAAATAGAGAAATCTAACGAATGGGGTGGCTATAATGAAGTTAATAATACAACATTAAGTAATAATAGCTGTAAGAATGATAAAGGAACTTTTTATTATTCTGATCAGCTGACTTCTGCTAATAAAAAACATTTTGGATATAAAATTACATTACAGAATGCTAAAGATGTGATGTCTAACTATGCGATAGACATCTATCTTTCCGATGAAACTGCAAATGTTATTAATTATAATTATAATAATACTCTTCTCCAAGAGCCAACTCTTAAGGCGAAGATCACTTATAATTTGATGCCTCAATCAGAGAAGGATAAGTTGACTTTTGATGCAACCGATGATTCTTCATTGGATGCTTCTAAGGTTTTCAACTTCCGTCAGGTATTCACTTCGACGACAGCAAAGGTACAACTGCTTACTGAAGAAAATAAGCAGCGACTTTGCGATGCTCTTGGTGTAAGCGATTTGAGTAAAGTAACTGACCTCTATGTACGATGGATGATTACGGACAAGAGCGGTAATGCTATACCTGGCATTACTGCATCTGGCTTGACTCTTCGTAAAGATAAGACAACAGGAAAAGAAATATATTACACATGGTTCTCTGAGAATGCAGCCAGTACTTTGTCTGCAGCGTTGAATCCTACCTTCATTTTCCCGTCATGGGATGATTTGAAGGTATCTTGTGTCGTATCCAATACTAAACTGGTAGAAGGTACGAATGTAAAGTATGGTGTCATGATTAAGGAACCTGATGCATTCAACATCAAGTTTGACGTCAGCTTGGAGGAAGCTCCACTCCTCAACGATTTGGATGCAGCGTTTTCTGCTAATTTAAAGACAAAACTTCTTTATCTTAAGGAGACAACGATAAAGAATAAACAACTTGTCATTACCGATATTGCTTCACAAATAAAGGATTTTAGTCTCTATACGAAGGATGCTAGTGGTAATTACGAAGCATCAGCTGCTAAGCCAATATACTATCGTGTAAGTATTATTGATAAGAAAACGAACAAGCCGATGAGTTCCATTTCTTATAATGAAGTGTCTGAAGCTGGAGGTATTAGTGGTGGATTGAATTCATCTAGCTTCCAAGGGAAGGATAAATACAATAATTCAAAAGGATTATTCTATTATTCAAAAGATAAGACTTCTGTTCCCGAGTCAGATTTTTATATTGCGTTTGGCTTTAATAATGAAACAGATTTTAAGAATAGTCGTATAGAAGTATATTTTTCTGATGAAGCCCCAGTGCTTGAAAATTATCTTGTTGTCACAGAACCAACAATTAAAGGTAAGTTGGTTTATGATATCAAGAGTGCCACAGATGCGCCTTTCAAGCATTACAAGGGTTACGCCAATGCTGATAACGATTATGAGGTAATTGATAAATCGAAGAATCAGTTGCGCCAGAAGGTGTCTACATGGGAGTATACCTATGTTGTTGATGATGCTGACCATAAGACTGTGTCTCTTATGTTGCCTATACAGAATTTCGAATCCTCTGGTGACGCATTGGAGCCTTTAGGTTATTTCAGATGGTATAATTATGATACAGATAATGCATCAGCAAATTTATCTGTAGAGGGATCTTCTTCTCTATTGAATTCTGTGAAAGATGCAGATAATGTAGATAAGGGATTGATGGCTTTCAATTTGATGGAGCATGCTACACAAAAAACAGTTGGTGTAAAGTATACTCGTCCTAGTGACCCAAATTGGAAGGGTGAAACTATTGCTTGTGACGTAAGCCGCTACATTGATGGAATAGATGCTACTGGAACCTATATGGAACATGAACCAACCTTATCCATCAGATACATTTTCCATATTATTCCGTCTACGCAAATGGCTGAAATTCTCAAGGAAGCTCTTGTAAATGATAGCAAGGACCTTACGTTTGAGGATAATAAGAATGTAACGGTAGGATTTATGAATGATGACTCGAAGATGACTTTGCGATTGGATTTTGTAGATCCTAAAATGTATTATTTCTATCCAGTTATCAATACTAATAAGCATGTATATTATCCTGCCGGTTCAACAGAAGCACAGACAAATGAAATTATCGCTCAACGTAAGATTACGTATGACGACTTTTCTTCTGATATCAAGAAGGCTGCCACGATAGAATGGCGAGCTTATAATGGTACCAGAGACAAGATGTGTATTCTTGGACCAGGTAACGTTCCTGATTTCCCACGTTTCTTTGATTTGAGCATAAGTCTTCTGAATCGTGCAACTTGGACTAATTTGGATGGTGGTACTGTTACCAACCCAACCTTTAATCCAGGTGATCACTTTTACGTAGTGGCTTATGTTAAGGATGAGTCTGGGAATTGTAGCCCGATGGCCAATTTCAGTATACGATACTTCCGTTTCTATCCAAAGACTTTCGAAGAAATGGGTGCTGAAGATGTGACTCGCCAAATATCTTATCTTGATGAGAACTATAACAATATTGCAGTTGTCTCTTTTGATAATGATAGTCCAGAACAAACATTGTCTGCGCCTACAAGTCCTGATGATAATCAAAGTAAGAATCCATCAGCATGGAACAGGCGCAGTTATGGTTTCGTTTATAAGGATTTGATTGATAAGAGTGCAAATAGGAATAATACTGACAAATATTATAATACCAAACATTCTCCTCAGCATGGTGAATATGGTATTTATAAGACGGCTAATATAAAAGATATCTCAGGTAATGGAGATACTGGTACAGATGGTTACATGTGGTATTCGGGGAAAGAACTGCATGATAGAACTTACGAGGCAACAGGTAAATCTCAGTCGGGTTCTTTCCTTTATATAGATGCTTCAGATGAAAGCCGTACCATCGCTTCTGCTGAGTTTACTGCAAGTCTTTGTACTGGTCAGCAGATGGCATTTAGTGCCTGTATTGCTGATATGACAATGCAAATCGTTAAACCACAGATTATGTTTAGGTTATTTGGTTTGGAGAAAGATGAATATGGTAATATAAAGGACAAAAAGTTATTACATTCTTTCTCTTCCGGTGATTTTGGCACAAACCTTCTTCGTTCTGAAGCGGCTAAATGGTATCAGGTATATGGTAAGATTACGATTCAGCAAGAAGCACAAGTAGAAAAGTATTCTGACTTCCGTATCGAGATTGATAACTATAGTGAGGGTACCGTAGGTGCTGACTATGCCGTTGATGATATCCGTATATATTTAAAGCCAGCTAAGGTTGAAATCTATCAGGACCGACCAGCCTGCGGTGAAACGAGTACAGGTAGCATCAAGTTGAAGATACGTGCCATTCACGAAACTTTGAATGCTATACTTAACCATAAGGATACGAAGATTCATTACCGTTTAGTGAACGAAGATGGTTCCCCTGTTACAGGAGAAGGTCTTTACAACTATAATTTGGATGGTGTGGAGCAAACAATGCCAGATAGCTATGCTTCTGTTGATGTATATGATTCAGAAGCAGCTTGTAAGTCTCATACGATTGATGGTGTCAACATGATAGAAAAAGATGCTGATGGTGAAACCTATATCATCCTGGCTAATCATCCTTTCAAACTCACAAAGGGTAAGAAGTATTATGTCTCCGTATGTGCTGATAGTAATCCAGATGCACCAGATGCCAATTGGGGTAAACCTTCTGAGGTCTGCTCTATCTATAGTGCTATATTTGAGATGATTGGTCAGACACCAATGATTACTGATACTGATGGTAAAGTCATTACAGAGTATCGTGTAAATTGTACTGATTCTGACCCTAAGGTTACGCTAAAGGGAAGTCTTACAACTATTGACCCTAATACTGGCGAGAAGATGACGCTTACTGGTGTGCCATTCTTGTGGTATATTGATGACAGCAGTACGCCTGTCGATGCAACACCATCAACAACCATTGAGATACCTGTTAGCCAAATAGGATATGGTGCTCATAAAATTTATATGAACCCAAAAACGGCTGAAACAAATGCTGATGGGGATATGGTATTTACTGTTAATGGTGTCGAATATCTGATGTGTACAGAGAAAATTCCTGTGCCTCTGCGTATTGCGAAAGATGGTCCGCAGCTGAACTTCGGATTCAATGATGTGGATTATCCATTTAAAGATAACAGCTACGAAGCTTCATTGCGTATCGGATTGCCACAGATAAAGAAGTTATTGGAAAAAACTTCTCAGGGTTTTCTCCAGGTACCATTGCATAGCGCAAGTTACAAGACTGGTGTTACGGATAAGACTTTGACGTTTATTGATGATAGTAAGACTGGTGCAGATAATACTTCTGTAGATGTTTATGTTGCAACAACTAATGACCCTCTATGGGATGCTTCTTTATTGAAGAAATCTGTTGCGACATTGAGTTCTAGTACTCTTGCTGAAATCGTGCCAGGTGTGCAGTCTACCCTCGACCTCAAGTTCTCTGACGCTGCCGTAGAGAATTTCCATGAGGGATACTACTACGAGCTTAGATTCGCCTTCGAGCAGAGAGCTGCTTCTGCGGGAACTACCAACTGCCCGGGCGAGTCTTATCTCAAGGTGAAGATTGTACCGGAGTTCATTACCTGGTATCCTACTGCCGATGGTGGTATGAATGCCAACTGGAACAATGATGCCAACTGGCATCGCTCATCTTCTACAGAATTGTATGATAAGGATTATACCGATTATCAGACTTATGGCAGCAGTACAATTTCTGCGGCAGCATCTGCACCGAAGATAGATATTCCTACTCAGAACAGCTATGTGCCAATGAAATTTACCAAGGTTACTATTGATAACTTGAAGGGTTTGCCATTCCCTGACCTCGGTAATGTGGTTTACAGTAGCACCAATCAGATTGCTACCAAACTCACCAATGGTAAGGGTAATGAAGCTACGAAGTATATCCAGTATGACATCATGGCGTTCTGGAATGAGGCAGATGCCAATAAGGGATTGGAAGCAGGTAATCTGAAGTGCGAGAAGTTCTATGGCAATACCTGCCATCAGATTTACTTCAAGCCTCAGGGCGAGCTTCGCGACCAGTGCTATCTGATATATGACAAGGCTTGGGTAGAAAAGGAACTGGAGCCTAACAAGTGGTACACCATGGCTTCGCCTCTGCAGTATATCTACGCCGGTGATATGTATGTGCCGGCAAAGGATGGACGACAGGAAACCAAGGCGTTTACGGATATCACGTTTGATCCGAATATATATAGCCGAAGCAAGTATCCGGTTTATCAGAGAGCTTGGATGAAGAGTGGAGTAGAGGAAATCACACCTAAGAGTGATTATCCTGCATCTCATTACCCAAGTGTAGCTGCTCCAGAAAATTTTGATATGAATCTCGGCTACTGGAGCCATGTATATAATAAGGTAGATGAGAGCTATGCCGCAGACGGAACCTTCGGTGGTTTCTCTATTAAGGCGGGTAATGCGCTCTTGCCAAAGAGACCAACAGATGGTACTACATTGCCAAATGCTCTTATCCGTTTGCCAAAGGAAGATACCAGCTATCAGTACTTCGATTATAATGGATCA
>OLNE01002213.1_pt1 | contig 12488 bp, 7 predicted proteins | sample 1672431 | NCBI WGS metagenome assembly OLNE01 (sample SAMEA3136685, study PRJEB25190) | human gut metagenome | reverse complement strand
GTGCCCAGGCCCTCGGCCATGTCTGCGCCTGCCGCGCGTGCCATCTTGATGCCGTCGGCGTCGCGGCCGGTCATGCCCTGGGGAGCCAGCAGTTCGTTGTGGGTCTCGGAGACGGCATACAGGAAGTCCAGGTTGTTGGCATAGCCGCCCGTGGCGAGAACAACAGTGGGGGCCTCGACCTTGACGACGGTACCGTCGGCGCGCACGGCGAGCACGCCTGTGACTTTGCCGTCCTCCATGACGAGCTGCTTTGCCGGGCATTCAAGCTCGACCTGCACGCCGAGGTTCTCGGCGGCCTTGGCCAGAGACTCCATGAAGCTCACGCCTGGGCCCTTGTCGAGGTTGCGCTTGAAGATGTGCCAAGCCTTGTGGTCGCCGTACTGCTGCACGTGGTCGAACTCCACACCGAGGTCCTCAAGCCATTCGACGGTCTCGCCCGTGGTGCCGAAGAACTTCTTGTAAAGGTCGTGGTTGGGCACCCAGTGATGGTAATCCATGCAGTTGTTGATGGCCTCGGCCACGGTCTGGGTCTCGCCGGCCTCCTCGGTCCAGTGAGTCTGAACGCCGAAGGAGCCCTCGACGCCGACGAACGAGCCGCCCGTGAAGCTGAACTTCTCGAGTACGATGGGCTCAAGGCCGAGCTGCTTGGCCTGGCAGGCGCACGACATGCCAGCGCCACCTGCGCCGCAAATGGCGATGTCGCAGGTCAGAGTCTCGGTGGGCTCGCCAACCTCCTCGAGATCCCACACGCTGTTCGACTCGGCGATGACCTTGGCCTGGGCAGGCTCGGCGGAGAGACCTGCGGCGGCAAGGCCAGCGGCGGCGACACCGGCGGTGGCAGTGACGAACGAACGACGAGACATTGCGTTGGACATACATGCACCTTTCACTCATGGGGGCGCTTCGAGACGCGTGCCTCTGGAGTGCCCAGCTCCCCTTGTAGGCGCCATCCGGCGTCTTCGCTGGGCAGAATAGGGCCCGCGGCCCCTTCCTTTCAAGACGGCTGGACCCAGCCAGAAGTGCACCCCCCCGAACTGCAAGTTGTACCTCGCGCATTGTGATTTGTGGCAGTATATTTGCGTAGCTCTGCAACGTTAGGGAATGTTCGAGTGCGGTTTGATGGGCCAAACGGGGGCACAGGTGAACAGTGAGCAGCTAAAGTACTTTGAGCTGACCTATCAGGAGCGCAATTATTCGGCGGCGGCGCGAATGGTGCCTGTTTCACCGCAGGGGCTTACCAAGGCAATCAGAGCGCTAGAAAAAGAGCTCGGTGTCACCCTTTTTGAGCCTGACTCCAACGGCATGCCGCAACCGACGCTTTATGCCCAGGAGCTGTACGAGTTCACCGAGGTTACGAGCAGCAATCTACGCCTTATGCGGGAGGCTTTCAATCGCATTCGTGGCCAGGAGCTCCATGAGCTTCGCCTGGGATGCTCGCTTGGCGTGATGGGGGCTCTTGGGCCAGATTTTCTCGACGGGTTCCGTGCCATGCGTCCCGATGTTCGTGTTTCGTATTGGGAAACGAATGATGCCCTCTGCGATGAGGGCCTTGCGCATGGTGACTATGACCTGGCTCTTGCTGTGTTGCCGTGCTCGCCAGAGTTCGAGTCGGTTTCGCTCTACAAATGCCCCCTGTATTTTTGGGTGAACGCTGCCGATCCGCTTGCTCATAAGGACTCGCTTGTTTTGGAGGATTTGCGGGGCTACGACCTTGCCTTGCCCGGCGAGGGGTTCAAGTGCTTCGATACCCTTCGTCGGCTCGATGAGGAACGCTCGCTTGGCCTGGGGCGTATTTTCGAGATGAGCGAGATATTCCAGCTCTATGAGTTTGCTGCCCGAGGTCGTGGGGTGGGATTCACCGCCCGCCACCATGTGAACCTATCGGTGTTCGCTCACGATGATTCAGTAGTGGCGGTCCCCCTGGCCGAACTGAGCTGGGGTTTTGGCATCGAGAGGCTTCGAACTCATGCGCTGGACAACGCCGAGCAGGCCTTTTGGAACTGGTGCGTGTCATACGCCAAGCGCCTTCCGAGTGACCCGGTGTAGGCTTGCTGCTTGTTGCTCGGCTTCCTACAGCGAGTCGACGAGCGCGATGAGGGCTTCGCGGCCGCCTATGCCGAGCTTCTCGTAGATGTGACGCACGTGGGTACGTACGGTGTTCTCGGAAATGCCCAGTTCATTGGCGATGTGGGTCGAACCATAGCCGCGTGCCAGAAGAAGCAGGACGTCGGTCTCGCGCGGGGAGAGGCCCTTTTGCTGGGCAAGGGAGCCGCAGCGCTGCGCGAGGTCGGTCTTGCTGCTCGCCTCGCCGATCTCGCTTTCGCCTGAAGTTTCGGGCAAGGAGGACCCCGGCCTGGTCATAAGCGCATAGGAAATGACGACGGTCGTGAAAAATACCGCTTCAAGCAGGAAGCACAGCATACGCCCGCCAGTGCCCACCACATTGATGAGCGTCATGCCGAGTGCCGCGCAGCAGCAACAGATGAGCAGGATTGCCGCTGCGCAACGAGGTGCGTTTGTGGCAAGTGCGCGCGAGAGGCTGGCAATCTCGATGCATGTGACAGCGCTGATGAGGGAGAAGGACGATGCCGACAGCGTGGTCGAAACGATGGCCACTAGGGGTCCCTCAACCATGAGCTTGACGATGGGGATGATGATGAGCAGCGCAATTGCGGTTGGAAGGGCGGCTCCTATGAGCAGGCGCAGACGGCGCTCGGAACCGCCCTTGCCGCCGAGGAGCGCAAGAATAAAGCAGGTGAGGACGGCGCCAACAAGGGAACCAGCTACTTCAACGGATGCTTCGCGCCAGGAGGTTTCATCAGACAGCAGCGGGTCGAACGTGAGCCCGGTTATGAAGCCGCAAAACGTGAGCGACGCTACGGCAATCCAAGACAAGGCGAGAATATCGCGGACGGGCGTCGGGGTTTCGTCGGCCGTGCTGAGGACCGACGTTTTCGAAGTGCCTATCGCCTCGATAAGGTTTCTGCGGTCTATATCGGGGGCCTGGGCTACTGGAGTCGGGCATTCAGAGTGAGCCTGAACGACAAGCCCAAGGGTTGTGAATAGGCCGAGGGCCGCCATGAGCACGCATGTTCCGTCCGCCGGAATGATTTTGAAAAGAGCCTGGCTGATGCCTGTGAGCGCTATCGCGATACAGCTGAGATACACCAGGTTGTTTATGTCGAGCTTCGAGACACGATCGAACCACTTGATGCCAGCAAGGCCGATGGATGCGCCCAATGCTGCCGAGCATATGAGGGCGATATATTTGGATGCGATGAAGAGACCAAGCAAAGCCGCCATGCATGCCAAGCAGAGGGCGATTGCGCCAGCGCGGCTGGAACCGCTCGAGGCGACGTGCGGGTCTGTTTGGGGCTGGCGAGGCGGGTGCAGCGCAAGGACGACTCCACATGCCGCGGCCATGCCGGCCAGAAAACAGTAGACGGCAACTGTGGGCGTGGCGACGCCGATGAAATCGAGGCCCGAGTCAAGACGTCGGGTCATGCACAGAGCGAGCGACAAGGCCGAGCCGATGCCAATGCCAGACAGCGTGGCAGGCGCCTTTGAGCCCATGGGCTTGACGCATGCGGTGTGTTCAGCTTTGTCAGCCATGTACCTTCCCTTAATATTGCCTGGCTGTATGCCATTCCTCTCAGGGCATTGTCGCACATTCCACTGGTTGTTGCCTGATAGACAAGGGCCTCTCATGCGGAAGGTACAACCTGTTTCTTTGTCGGTCGACGGGTTGGACCGCATTGCACCTTGAACGGGCCCACTGTAGCGGAATCGAACAAAACGCCAGCTCAAGCCTGTCATCACCGTAATTGGTGAGACCTTCACCCGAAACGGCATTGCTATTTTTCTGCGCTTAATCATCGTTGGCGGTGATGCGCGATGGGTGGCCGAGGCCTAGGTTTTTGTCTTGTCCGCCCGCCAAAGGGCGAGCGGTGTACGCATCCACCTGAGAAAGGAATTGCGCTATGTCTAAGACCGTCTCTCGTCGTGACTTCCTCGCCGGTGCCGCCGCCGGCACCATGGGCGTTGCCTCCCTATCCGGCATGGTGGCCGCTAACGTGGCCAAAGCCGACGAGGCACCTGTCGCCGCCGGCACCTATGACATCATGAGCCAGTACTCCACCTACAACCATGGCGAGAACCCCGATAAGGTTGCCGCTGCTACTCCCGAGGAGTTCATCATTTCCAAGGGCGATGGCGTGCTGGCTGCTGGTGGCATGGTCGACGAGCTGGGCATCACCCCCGCCGACTTCATGCTCAACGTCCCCGCATGGCTCGGAACCGCCCCCGAGATTACTGAAATCGCCGATACCGAGGAGTGCGACGTTCTTGTTATCGGTGCTGGTAACGCCGGCACTGTGGCTGCCCTCCGTGCTCAGGAGATGGGTGCCAACGTCATCCTCGCCGAGACCCAGACCTATGACGAGTACGACGAGTACGCCTGCGACATGGCCTGCTACAACTCCAAGCTGTTCCTCGACAAGGGCACGCCCGAGATCGACACGATGGACATCTTCAACGAGTACATGCGCCAGTATCGTGGCCATGCGCACCAGAAGCTCGTGCGCGACTACGCCACGCGCTCCGGCGAGATGCTCGACTGGATGTGCACCTACATCCCTCAGGACCTCATCGACAACTACGCCAAGACGTCCAACTACAAGGGCAACGCCAACTTCAACGGCGAGCACTGCGGCCAGAAGTCCTTCATCGGTATGACCCAGTGGCGCGACGCTGATTCCAACATCAACATGTGGCCCTACGTCATCCGTTCGCTGCACACCGCCCTCGAGGACAAGGGCGGCCAGATGCGCTGGGGCTACCAGGCCATCGAGCTCGTCAAGACCGACGACGCCGTGACGGGCGCCCTGCTGCGCGACGTCGATGGCGTGTACCACGAGATTGACGCCAAGGCCGTCATCGTGTGCGCCGGTGACTTCGGTGGCAACCCCGACATGCGTCTCGACCTTTCCGACCAGATGCGCAACCTTGCCTGGTCCTTCGGCAACGACCGTACCGACACCGGCTCCATCGGTGGTCTGGGTCGCGACGGCAGCGGCATCAAGATGTGCATGTGGGCCGGTGGCACCATGGAGGGCGGCCCCCGTGCCGGCCAGGCCGCAGGCATCAACGGCAAGCCCGGTCTGGCCTTCGGTGGCTGCTGGCCTTGCTTCGGCGCCGACGGCAAGCGTTTCTACAACGAGTGTCTCGTCAAGCACGGCTCCGACGGCTACCTCGACATGCTGCCTGCCGGCTTCCTGATGCTGCAGGTCACCGACTCCAACTGGGAGGAGTACCTCACGCACCAGGGCTATGGCCATGAGACGATGGACCGCAGCTCCGACTACATGTGCGAAGAGGTCAAGGAGAACATGGACGCCTATGTGACGGGCGCTGACGGCTTCCCCGTGCGTGCTTTCTCGCGCTTCGGCAAGGAGTACACCACCATGTACGCTGCCGACACGCTCGAGGAGGTTGCCGAGATCGCCGGCCTTGAGGGCGAGGCTGCCGAGAACTTCGTGGCCGAGGTCGCCCACTGGAACGAGATGTGCGAGGCGGGTGAGGACACCGACTGGGGCATCGATCCGCAGCTGCTCATGCCCATCAAGGACGCTCCCTTCTTCTTCAACTTCTCCACGACGGGCGGTAACCCCTCTGGTGGCCTGTGCCAGCATGCCGCCGTGTGCACCGATGGCAACTACCAGGTGCTTCATGGTGACAAGAGTCCCATCGAGGGCTTGTATGCCGCCGGCAACACCTGCGGTCAGCGCATCGGCATCCAGTACACCACCCCCACGGCCGGCAACTCCTGCGCCAGCGCTCTGACGAGTGGCTACGTCGCCGGCGAGTGCGTCGCGAAGGCCCTGGGTCTCTAAGTTTGCCCGATGAGGTGCGGCGGAGTATCTGAGAGTACCCTGCCAAACCAGTACCGCCGTCCGTTCGCTTTGTTGGGACGGGCGGCGGCCTTTGTTTATTGCGGCACATGGGCCACAATGTCAATGAAGCAGTCGTTTGGGTGAGATGGGGTCATGGGTACATGGGTGAGAAAAAGCAAGCGGTTGTAGAACTGGCTCTTCCCTTTGCGCTGGAGCATCGTGGATATGCCGCGCGCGAGTATATCGTGGGTTGGGATTCCCGCAAGGCGACCGAGTACCTACGTGCCCTGCGTGCCGAAATTGAGGCAAATGTCGGCGAGTTCGACGATTGCGAGGTCGTGGGCGTGCATCTGGGGGGCGGCATTGCAACGAATGCCCCGGCCGAGGAGCTCTGGGCCACAGGTCGGACCCTGCGCGAGGCCCTGCATGTGGCGCCCGGTGTACCCATGAGTTGCCGAGCCTCCATTTGCAACGTCAGCGGCGCGAGCATGCCCTACCTGCGTCGCGCCGGCGTGACAAGGTTCGATTTCGAGCTGCTCGCCCTCGACAACGCTGACTTCTGCCGACTTAACCATGTCGACGCCTTGCAGGATTTTGGCTATGTGGTGGACGACTTCCTCCATGCCTATGCCAACAAGTCTCTCGGCGTAGTGCTTGCGTATGGCTTTGACGCGCCGGATACCAGGGCTTTCCGCAGGTCGGTGGTGCAGTTTACGCGTATGCCGGCCGCGCATCTCATTCTCGAGCGCTGGTGCGGGTCGGGCGTACCTGCTGCATCGAGGGATTTGGAGGCCGCTCAGCTTGGAGAGGCGCGCGAGGTGCTGACAGAGGCTGGCTTTCGCGAATATGTCCCGCTGCGGTTTGCTCGCCCTGGTGACGAGGACCCCGTGTGGGCCTTGCCGCAAAAGGGCGAGGGTTGCGCGCGCCTAGGGTTTGGCCTCGGCGCCGTTACGGAGTTCGGCGGTGTGCGCAGTGTCAACACGTCCGATTGGGACGCGTATATTCAGGCGAGCGGCGACTTTACTAAGATCACCGAGCGCGTGGAGCGGCTGGAAGCTACCGAGTGCTGAGGGGTTGGGGCCGCTATGGCCCGGCGTTACATTCCATGAGGTACAATACGCGAGCAATTGGCATTTGAAGTCGCGGTTTCGCATCGGGCAAGGCATCGCGGTTGGGCGGCTTTGCCCTGATGACTCATAGAATGGGAGTCGCTCTATGACCCAGGCAGAAGAGATGGCACGGGCGGCGGGGCTCGAGCTGCGCCGTGAAGAGTGCGGCCTCGTGCTTGCTGGCGACGGCATGGAGCTGTGCGCCGATTTCGCCACCATGCTGTCGCGCATCCGGCCTGACAGGTTGGCGAGCGAGCTGCTCGTAAAGGTTGCCCGGATAAAAGGCGTGCCCGATGCGCGCGTATTCGATGCCACGGCCGGATTGGGGGAGGATTCCTTCTTGCTCGCCGCCGCTGGCTTCGACGTCGTTCTCTGCGAGGCGAATCCCGTGATTGCATCGCTGCTTGAGGACGCCCTTGTCCGTGCTGCCCTGGACGAGCATCTCGCGCCCATTGCCGCACGCATGCACTTGCGCCAGGTAGACAGCGTGGCTGAGCTTGGGCGCATTGCGCAAAGCGCGGAGCTGCACCCGGACGTCGTGTACCTCGATCCCATGTTTCCGGCGCGTCAGAAGTCGGCTGCCGTGAAAAAGAAGTTTCAGCTTCTGCACCATCTCGAGTGCCCCTGCGCAAACGAGGAAGAGCTCATGGCGGCCGCGCTGAGCGTGCGTCCGCGCAAGGTGGTTGTCAAACGCCCGCCCAAGGCGCCACATCTGGCGGGTATCAAGCCGAGCCATTCCATCGAGGGCAAGGCCGTGCGTTACGACTGCATCGTGCCCGCGCAGCTCAAGCGCGGCTGAGGGCTGGATTTAGGTCCAGAACTGGGCATGCATGCTCGTCTGCCACATCGATGCGGCAGACGAGCATTTTACATGCAGGCTTTGTCAAACGTGGTTGAAGACCGGCCTCGCGCTGCTGCGTGTGCTCGCTAACCTACATGCTCCCAGTCAATCGCCTGCGCCCCTGCGCCCTCGAGCAGCTCGTTTGCCTGCGAGAATGGGCGCGACCCGAGAAACGCCGGCAACCCGGCGCTGGACCTGCTGGCCGAAAGCGGCGAGGGGTGCGTGGAGGCTAGCACGAACTTGTTGTCAAGCGTTGCCGCCCCTGCGGCGCCTGCGTGCAGGCGTGCCTCTTCCACCAGGCCCACAGCGAAGCGGCCCCATGCCAGGAACACCACCGGCTGGGGCAGCGTGAAGCACTTCTCGACCAGGTAGTGTGTCAATACCTGCCAGCCAAGCTTGCTATGGGAATTGGCGGCGTGCTCTGCCACGGTGAGCGTCGTGTTCAGCAACAAAACGCCCTGCTCAGCCCACCAGGTAAGGTCGCCGGATTTCGGCGTCTCGCATCCCAGGTCGGTGGCCATCTCTTTATATATGTTGCGCAGGCTCGGCGGGAGCTTTTGGCCCTGCGGCACGGAGAATGAGAGCCCCATTGCCTGCCCGGGCTCATGATAGGGGTCCTGCCCGAGGATGACGGCGCGTACATCGCCGGGCGCCGTGTAGGCCAATGCGTTGAGAATGTCGTCCTGAGCAGGGTAGACGGTCTGCGTGCCGCGCATGGCCGCGACCTCGCTCATGAGGCGCTCGCACGTCGCGTGTACCTCCTGCGGGGCACCGTCGAGCCACAGGTTGACGTTGTTCAGGTTTCTCACTGCTATTTCAGCCCTTCTACCAGATTAATCAAATCTTGCTGAGAATGTACGTCAAGCTTGGAGTAGACGTTGCGCACGTGTGTCTTGGCAGTGGAGCGCGACACTACCATGCGCTCCTGGATGGCTGCCGTGTTGCGCCCATGCGCGAGGAGCTCAAGCGCTTCGGCCTCGCGCGGGGTTAATGCGTATACGGCAGCCGCCGTCTTGCACGCCTGCGCAAGGGCGTCTATCTGCTCAATTTGCTTCACGGGCCGCACCGCCTCCACCTCGCGTACGGTCTTGTCGAAGTTGAAGACGTCGGGTGCCAGCACGTTGAAGGCGACGAAGGCGAACACGATGACGGCAAGGAGCAGCGCAAAGAGCGCGGGATCACGTGCGAGTGCGTCGTTGGTGAGCAGGCCGAGCTGGGCTCCCGCAACGCTGCCCAAGGAGTTGGCACCGCCTACAAACAGGGTAATGCCCGTCGCGGCCATGGGGTTGCGGGCGCCGAGGTTGGCGACGAGCATGAAGGCGAGCATGCGTGTGAGATCCGCCCCTGCGCGCAACATCACGTTTGACATTGCGGGCAAGCCCGTCAGTGAATCAATCAGGGGATTTACCAGCAAAAAGCCTGCCAACACGCACAGCATTGCGGTTTTGTAGAGCGCGTCGAGTCCCACGTGATTGCATGCGAGCAGGGCGCAGGCGACGAGCAGAGCGGGGATACATGCCAGTACGGTGGTTTGAGGCGTGGCGTTAACGCTCGAGAACGTCATCGCGAAGCCGAAAGAGGCCTTGAGCAGCACGAGCGTCACAAAAAGTGCGCTGCTTATCGGCACGAAGGAGCGAGGGTTTGTGACGCGCAGCTCGGAGGCGGGGGCGCTTTGCGCCATATCGCTCACGAGTGAAAAAGATGGGCGATACGTGAGCGCCATGACGATGGGGCCCGTCGCGAAGAAAATCGCCAGGTGCGCCGTGAGGGGGAGCGCTGTCACAAGGAGCTCGAGTGCATAGCTTAAAGCAAAGCCGGCGCATAAGGCCGCGAAGGTGCGCCGGGCGCCTTGGTCCATGGCGAGGCTCGTGAGTTGCAAGACGATGGTGGTGCCAAACCAAACGGTGGCAACGGAACGCAGCAGCATGCCAGCAATAAGCAGCGCGGGATTTGCGAGCCATGTTCCAGCAAGGATTGTGGGCACGCCGACGAGGTAGCACGCTGCGGAGACACCCATCCAGGTGCGTGGCTGGCAAAGTCGGGGATGCTTGCTCAGGAGCAAATAGAGTGCGAGCGCCAGGGCAGCTGCAAAGAGCGTGCCTATGTCGCGGGCTTCCAAGAACACGGGCTTGAAGAGCGGAAAGACTGACATGTTGAGAAGTGTAATGCTGAGCTGATAGGTGCCCACGGCGCCTGCTGCGGCAAGCCAGACCGTGCGAGACGCACGCTTGCCAGTTTTGTCGGGCGTGCAGCCTTGCGATGTCGTCTCGCTCATCGTGTGCCTTTCTTGGTTCCCCCCCACGCCTGAATGCGCGCTGCTTTAGGCCGGTCGCGGACTAGCCGGCTTTAGCGCCGAAGATTACCCCGTGTCCGAACGCCTTCCTTGTGCCACGTAGTCGCAAGTGTATCAGCGCTTGACAGCTTTAATCAACAAAACACCAGGTCGCGCAAAATCGACCCACGGGGGCGAGGACGGTATGAGGCGTGAAAAATTGAGGCTGAGAAACAACAAAATGCCTGGTAGATGAGTTCGGCCTACTGGTATGAGGTGTTTTTGGCGAGATGGGGGCAAAGTGTGGGTTGTCCAAGGGGCACACGGGCCGCCACGCCTCATGCCCATTGACAGAGTTCGTCGTCCAAGCGTTGCAAGCACTGTTACGTAACCCAGGCACGTATCGAGCAAAGGAGTATCACCCATGGAAATGACCCGCCGTTCGCTTCTCACCGCCGGTGCCGCTGCGTCCGCTGCCGTTGCCGCCGCGAGCAGTCTCACCCTCGCCGCAGCTCCTCAGTAGGCTCTGGCCAAGGCCCCTGAGCGCAGCACCGAGGACTGGCTCGGCGCCGCCCCCGAGATCGCTGAGTCCGACATCGTAGAGACCCGCGAGTGCGAGCTGCTCATCGTTGGTGCCGGCAACGCCGGTATGGCCGCCGCCGCCTCTGCTGCCGAGCTCGGCATGGACTTCATTGTTGCCGAGAAGGGCTCCGTCGTGGGTGCTACGCGCCACTGGCTCGGCGCCGTCAACTCCAAGTACTGTGAGGCCGCCGGCGTGTCCGACGACAAGGGCAAGCTGCTCAACGAGCTCGTGCGCTATGCCTCCGGCAAGTGCGATCCTCGCGTCTGGAAGGTCTGGATCGACGAGAGCGCCAGCATGATCGGTTGGCTTGACGAGCTGCTCACCGAGGCCGGCATGACCTGCGCTCTCGACGCTGACAACCAAGATCCCACGGGCGGCACCTGCTATTACATCCCTTACACCGAGCACTACTATTCTGGCCAGGACGCCGAGGGCAACCGTCTTGTTCGTAACGAGATTTTCGAGCGTTACATCAACTCGCTCGGCTACAACGTGAGCTATGAGACGTCCCTTGTCAAGCTTGAGCAGGACGAGGCTGGCCGAGTGACGGGCGGCATCTTCCAGACTGCCGATGGCTATGTGCGCATCAACGCCAGCGCCGGCGTGCTGCTGGCTACGGGCGGCTACCCGGCCAACCCCGCCATGTGCAAGGCACTCGCCCCTATCATCGACCGCGTCGTGACGCTCGTGTACTACAACACCAACGACACGGGCGACGGCATCAAGGCTGCTATGTGGCTTGGCGCCCAGAAGGACGAGGACCCCGCACCCATGCTCTTCAACCGCGGCCTTGTGAAGCCCGGCGAGGATGCCGGTTATGTGTCCACCGAGGGCACGGGTGCTTTCGCCGGCCAGGGCAAGCAGTACAACATCGGCTCCCAGCCCTTCCTCAAGGTCGCCCGCGACGGTCGCCGCTACGGCAACGAGTCCACGCCGTACGACTTCGACCTCAACACCGCTGCCGAAAAGCCCGGCGGAGTCTTCTGCCAGGTGTTTGACAACAACGCTCGCGAGGACATCAAGCGCTTCAACACCATCGGCTGCTCCCGTCAGATTCAGCAGCAGCTGGCCGCCAAGCCCGACATCACCCTCGAGGAGTTCTTCGCCGACAAGATCGAGGAGGGCACCATCTTGATGGCCGACATCCTCGACGAGCTTGCCGACAAGCTGGGCTTTGAGGGCGAGGCCAAGGAGACCTTCCTGGCCACGTGCGACCACTACAACGAGATGTTCGACGCCCAGGAGGACGACGAGTTCGGCAAGGAGGCCTACCGCCTCTCCGAGCTGCGCAACCCGCCGTTCTTCGGCGGCTGGTACGGCGGCAGCTTCCTGACCACGGTCGACGGCCTGCGCATCAACGAGGAGATGCAGGTCCTCGACGTGAACGACCAGGTCATTGATGGTCTCTACGCTGCCGGCGACTGCTCGGGAAGCCTCTTTGGCAACAACTACCCCGAGTACATCGTTGCCTGCGCCTGCGGCCGCACTGTGACGTTTGGCCGCCACGTTGCCCGCCATGTCGCTGAGCTTGCCGGCTATGACCTGAACAACGTCACCAAGGGCGACGTGCATTACGTTGACCCCGAGGCCGCCGCTCAGGCTGAGGCCGCTGCGACCAAGACCGATGTCTCGACCGTTGCAGACGGCACCTACGAGGGCTCTGCCAAGGGCATCGGCGGCGACGTGCCCGTCACGGTGACCGTCGAGGGCGGCAAGATTTCCGCCGTCGAGGTCGGTGAGAACTCCGAGACCCAGGGCATCGGCTCCAAGGCCATCGAGCAGCTGCCCGAGG
>OLNE01002210.1_pt1 | contig 12503 bp, 10 predicted proteins | sample 1672431 | NCBI WGS metagenome assembly OLNE01 (sample SAMEA3136685, study PRJEB25190) | human gut metagenome | reverse complement strand
GGGGAGATGCCGTCAAGAAAAGCCGAGGAAAGAAGCGCGTCTCTGTCTGCCGCACCTCTTGGCGTGGAGCGACAGCCGGCCCACGGTGCTCGCCTGGACCTCCCGGCGCTTCCCAGGGTGAGACGCACCTGCGGGAAGCGCTTAAGCGGGCGGCCTCGGGGTGCAAGCCGCTTTAATTAACTCGGCCGGCGTCGCTTGACTTGGGTCTGCGCCCCTTCCGACTCTTGCGGACTGTTGCTGGCTATCACTGAATAATCCCGTAATTGTGCGATCTATCACGTAATTACGGGATTGACCGAAGGGGCCTTGGTGAAAGCGCCATCCTCGAAGGGGGTGCCATGAAGCAATGCAACCTTGACCAACTCGAGGACACCAACCACGATCATCTGGGCAAGGTCATCACTTACGCCGCCGGCAAGGGGGGCTGAGGTTGTTATTTGGGTCGTTGCTCATGCGCGAGACGAGCATCGTCAGGCCATAGAGAACATTGTTGACCTGGTGACGGAGCCTGGAGCTCGGTTGGAGAACGAGGTTCCCACGTACCTCGGGACTGAGATTTCAAAGATCGTCAACGCAAACGAGGTGTTTGGGGCGCTTTCGCAGGGCTATTCTCGCTGGCGTGACATACTTGACCAGTTGCACATCTCAAGCGGCCCGGCAATGACTGACGTGCTTTCAAAGCTGATTGAAATGGGCTTGGTCCAGCGACGCGCTCCCATTAACGACGCGCAGAACAAGCGCAAGGCGGGCTACTTCATCGTGGACTCCCTGAGCTTGTTCTACTACCGATACGTCTTTCGCTACTCCTCCCAGAGGCAGCTGCTTGACCCAGACGTCTTCTTTGACCGCCATGTTGGGCAGGACTTTGAAGAGAACTGCGTCTCGCATGTGTTCGAGGAGGTTTGCCGTCAGTATCTGGTGCGGAAGAACCGTGCGGGAGAGACTGCCCGCGCCCAGGGCGACTATGTTGTCGTAGAGCACCACGTGCTTCTCGCCCGCCTCCCAGGCTTTCAGCTTCTGGATGTCAAGACCTCCGTGGAGGTCGCCGGTGACAAATGCCGCCATGTTGTCCCTCTCTGGTTGGCTGCCCCGTGTCTTGCGGGTACCCCCCCTGCCGACCTCAAAAAACGCTTGGGCGCAATCTGCCCGTTTGATTTCGGCGGACGGTAGGCGCTGCCCGTCCCCTGACCGCCTGCGGGTTTGATACCACTTAAAAAATCGCACCGTTCAAACAATCATATATCAAGGCAAACAGCTGCTCTGAATGACGCATATGAATTATTGAACGCTTTTGAACGATTGTTTCTTTTCCTAATTCAGAAAGCTTTCAGAATACTTGCAACGCGCAGGTACTTGTTTATGCCACCTCGGGCAGACCCCCTCCCACGGGGCGTTTTGCGTGCGTGCTAGCTTTCTCTCCACGTGAAGGGCCAGGCGCGTGCCTGGGTCGAGAAGGGGCCGATCATGGCTGACAGGACCAGTGGGAAGACGGGCGGCTGCGGTACGGAGGGGGCATTGCGCTTTGAGTTCACCCTGGCGCGGCGCATTGTCTCCAACACCGCCGCGTCTCCCGGACATCAGATAATCGGGCTTTGCGCCGAGCCTGGCATCGGCGGCTCAAAGTTCATCGAGGAGCTCAAGGCCGGGTTCGCGCGCGAGAAGCTCCCCGTGAGGTTCCGGAACTTTGGTGCACAGGAGCCAGAGCGGGCGACGCGCACCCTCGTGCGCTTCTCAAACGGGACCGTGGCCGAGGCCTCGGCGCCAAGGGCGGTCGTCTTTCTCGAGGGCCTCCCTCCCTCCGACGAGGCCCACGTCCAGCGGCAGGTCCGCGCCATAAGAAAGGTGGCGGAGGGCTGCGCAGCCGTCGTCGTGGCCGTCCTTCCCGAGGCCGAGCAGCTCCTTGAGGAGCTTGAGGAGGCTGTCACGCTCACCACGGCGGACCTTGCCATGGACCTGCGGACAACCCTGGAGGCCAGGCCTGGCGGAAGGACCCTCGCGCATGTGACGCGCGGGGCCCAGCCCCTCGTGGAGTGCCTTGCCGCATGCGGCTGGAAGGAGGGGCTCGGTCCCCTTCCGCCCGCCTACTACAAGCGCTGCGGCGTGGCGGTGGGCAAGATGCTGAGGGACACGCTCTCTCCGGACGAGCAAATGATCAGGGCCTTCATGGTCTTGGCGGGGAAGGGAAGCCTGGCGGGTGCCGCGTCCGCCCTAGGCCTCTATGCCGAGGACTACGCGTATGACCTCATGCGCCTGGCCCCGCTGCTTGGCGTCTCGGCCGACCTTTCGACCTATGATGCCCTTGGCTCTGATGACCCGCAGGTCCTCTCCGCATGCCTGGGCGCGGTGCGCGACGTCGGCCGTGCCGGAGAGGTGGCGGCCTCAAAGGCCATGCGCCTTCTCGCCCAGCGCGGGGACTTCCTGAGGGCATCGCTTGCCGCCGAGGCCGCCGAGCCCGCCGTGGTCCATGACCTCGTGCTCAGGTACTCGTCTGGGTTTCTCAACGTGGGCAAGTGGCAACTGGTGAGAGACGCCCTGGCAGACGTGGACACGGTGGCTGGCCTGGACCCAGACCACGTGCGGCTGGTCAGGCACGCGCTGCTGGCCCTCACCAGGCCCTCGTCTCGTCCCTCCCAACACCCGAGTTCGCTGTCTGGCAAGGGCCAGCGCCTTGACGACGCCACCTTGTGTCTCTTCCTGGAGGCGAGGGGCGCCCAGGCCCGCATCACGCACTTCGACGGGGCCGCGGAAGACGTCGGTCCCGTGGGACGCGGCCTGGTCCTGCATCTCAGGGCCCTCTCGCTTGTGGGCAAGGGCCGGTTCTCGGACGCAATCGCCCTCATGGGCTCCTCTCCCGATGCGGACGTGGGCGGCGTGGCGTCCCTGCTCCTTGCGCAGGACCGTGCCTTCTGCCTTCTGGCCTTGGGCGAGGTCGAGTCTGCCGCCTCGGCCATGGAGGGCGCGGAGACCCTGGCGTCCTCTTTGGGCTGCAGGGGCATGTCCAGCTCCCTGGGCGCCCTCCGCTGCGCCGTGAGACTGGTCGCTGGCACCTCGATGCGGGGAGAGGAGGTCGCGTCGGCGGCCCTGGCATGCGAGAAGTGCGAGAACGCGCTTGGCCGGATGCTGGCGCTTGGCGTCGGGGTCCTTTGGGACCTCAAGGTGGGAAACGACGCCCAGGCCTCTCTGCGCGGCCGCCTGCTGGCAAGGATCGCCTCGCAGGTAGGACGGGGATACGCCCGCGACCTCTCGCGCGTCGTCTGCGCGCTGGCCGCGGCAGGGGCGGGGTCCCGCTTTGACTTTGGGCCCGACCCGTGGTCCTGCGAGGACGTGGGCGTCCTGGCCGAGGTGGTGACGGCGGCGCTCTCCGGGGAGGGCGTCCCAATAGTCTTCCCCTCTCCGCCTTCCAGCGTGATGTGGGTCATCGTGCCCCTGGTGCGAGACCTCGGGGACGTGTCCTCCCTGCTTAGGGAGCAGGTGCCCAGTGAGTGGCGGGCCCGGGCCGCCGAGCTCGAGGAGCGCTGGGAGACCGCCGAGCTTCCGTGCTCTGCCCCCGCGGCGGCGCACGGGGTCTCGGCCAGGCTCTCGCTGGTGGACGACCCTGGGCGTCACCGCGTGGAGGTGTGCCTGCTGGGCACCTTCTCGATGAGGGTGGGAGGCAGGCTCGTGGCCGACGGCCGCCTTGACCGCAGGGACGCCCGTACCGTCCTTGAGTTCCTCCTGCTCAAGGATAAGATGAGCGCCCAGCGCTACGAGGTCATTGCCCAGGTCTGGCCCGAGGACAACATGGAGAAGGGAGCGTCCAGGCTCTACCAGGCAACAACGGCCATACGGGGAGCCGTGAAGGAGATCGACCCCACGCTCGACGTCTTCTCGGTCAGCAAGGCCCAGAAGTCTCTGGCGCTTGACCCGTCGCTGGTGAGCTGCGACGTCGACGAGTTCGAGGCCCAGGCCAAGCTGGCTCTTGAGCGCCGCGATCCGGCAACCACCATTCGCGCGGCGAGAAGGGCCGAGGAGCTCTATGGCGGAGACCTCTGCCGTCCGACCGTGGACGCCTCGGGCCTCATCTCCGCAAGGAGGATCGAGCTGCGCTCGCTCTACGTGGACGCCCTGGTCGCGGGTGCCGACGCCGCCCTGCAGACGGGGCGAGACGGGCTTGCGGTCTCCTTCGGGCGCGAGGCGGTCTGCGCGGACGACATGCGCGAGGACGCCTTCATGGCCTACATGAGGGCGTTGAAGGCGTCTGGCCGCGGGGCCGAGGCGAGCGCCGAGTACGAGAAGTACGCGCGGCGCGTGGTTCGCGTCCGCAAGCTGCCGCCGTCGCGAGAGCTCCGAGACCTCGCCAACAGGAGCATGGGCTTCTCGGCCAAGGAGCGCTACGAGCGCCGCAAGCTGCTCGTGGAGGATGCCCGGGAGGTCGAGGTGCTGCCGCTGCTGCCGTTGAATGCCGAGGACGAAGAGCGCCTCCTCATGGAGGGCTGACACGTGTCGTGGGTGCGCTTTTGGTGACAGCTTTCATGGCGAGAGACAGGTGACTGGAGGGCGGGTAAAGTTAAGAGCTGATTGCAACCGGTGGCCGGCTGGCCGCCTCGAATTCCAGAGGGAATCAAATGGCGAATTTTCTCTCCAAGATCCTCTCCTTTGGGTCCGACAAGGAGCTCAAGGAGTACAGGCGCATCACCGACGAGGTAAACGCACTCGAGCCGCGCTTCCACGCCATGAGCGACGAGGAGCTCTCCGGTCAGACCGCCGTCTTCCGCGAGCGCTACCAGAACGGCGAGACCCTGGATGACCTTCTTCCCGAGGCCTTTGCCGCCGTGAGGGAGGCGTCCCTGCGCACCGTTGGCATGCGTCACTTTGACGTGCAGATCATCGGTGCCATTGCCCTGCACCGCGGCACCATTGCAGAGATGAAGACCGGCGAGGGCAAGACGCTCGTCTCCACGCTGGCCGGCTACCTCAACGCCATCCCCGGCGAGGGCGTCCACATCGTCACCGTCAACGACTACCTGGCCAAGCGAGACAGTGAGTGGATGGGTCGCATCTACCGCTTCATGGGCATGAAGGTGGGCCTGCTGCAGAACGGCATGAAGCTCAGCCTGAAGAAGCCCGCCTACGAGGCCGACGTCACCTACGGCACCAACTCCGAGTTTGGCTTTGACTACCTGCGCGACAACATGGTCACCAGGCCTGACATGCGCGTCCAGCGCGGCCACCACTACGCCATCGTGGACGAGGCCGACTCCATTCTCATCGACGAGGCCCGTACGCCGCTCATCATCTCCGGCGCCGGCACCAAGTCCGCCAGCACCTACAAGGACTTTGCCCGCGCCGTCCGCGGCCTCACGCCCGACGTGGACTTTGAGATGGACGAGGCCAAGCACACCATCGCCGCCACCGACGACGGCCTGAAGAAGATTGAGCGCGCCCTGGGCATCGATGACATCTACGCCGACGCCTCCGGTCAGCTGGTCAACCACCTGCAGCAGGCGCTCAAGGCCCAGTACATGTTCCACAGGGACCAGCAGTACGTGGTCACCGACGGCGAGGTCAAGATCGTCGACGAGTTCACCGGCCGCATCATGGAGGGCAGGCGCTACTCCGAGGGCCTGCACCAGGCCATCGAGGCCAAGGAAGGCGTCATCGTCCGCGAGGAGAACCAGACGCTGGCCACCATCACCCTGCAGAACTACTTCCTCATGTACGACAAGCTCTCCGGCATGACGGGCACCGCCATGACCGAGGACTCCGAGTTCCGTGAGGTCTACCACATCCCCGTTCAGGTCATTCCGCCCAACAAGCCCGTCATCCGCGTTGACCACGACGACCTGGTCTACCGCTCCATCGAGGCCAAGTTCAACGCCGTGGCCGAGGACGTCACCGTTCGCCACGCCAACGGCCAGCCCTGCCTGGTGGGCACCGTCTCCATCGAGAACTCCGAGCGGCTCTCCCGCATCCTGGACAAGCGCGGCATCAAGCACAACGTGCTCAACGCTAAGTTCCATGAGCGCGAGGCGCAGATCGTGGCCCAGGCCGGCCGCGAGGGCGCCGTCACCATAGCCACCAACATGGCCGGCCGTGGTACGGACATCCTGCTGGGCGGCAACCCCGACCTCATTGCCGAGGATATCCTGCGCCAGCGCGACATCGACCCCGCCGAGGCAACTCCCGAGCAGCGCGCCGACGCCCTGGCCGAGGCCAAAAAGACCTGCTCGGCCGAGCGCGAGCACGTCGTTGCCGCCGGCGGCCTGTGCGTCATCGGCACCGAGCGCCACGAGAGCCGACGCATCGACAACCAGCTCCGCGGCCGCTCCGGCCGTCAGGGAGACCCCGGCGAGACCCAGTTCTACCTCTCGCTCGAGGATGACCTCATGCGCCTGTTTGGCGGAGACCGCATGGACAAGATCTCCGACATGATGGTCAAGACCGGCATGCCGGACGACCAGCCCATCCAGGCCAAGATGGTCACCAAGGCCGTGGAGAGCGCCCAGCGCAAGGTCGAGGAAGTCAACTTTGCCATGCGCAAGAACGTCCTTGACTACGACAACGTCATGAACACGCAGCGCCAGGTCATCTACGAGGAGCGCAACAAGATCCTGGACGGCAAGGACCTCATGGCCCACATCGACGAGGTCACCTACGACACCGTCCAGCGCAAGGTCGAGGAGTTCTGCCCCGAGAGCGCCTCCTCGGAGGAGTGGGACGTCCGCGGCCTCACGAGGTGGCTCTCCGAGCTCACTGGCTCCAAGGAGCTGCCCGAGGTCTCCGATGACGCCGACCAGGGCGAGGTCATGGAGACGGTGGACAAGTTTGTGGACGCCTGCTTTGCCGCAAAGGCGCAGCGCATTGGCGAGAAGCCCATGCACATGCTCTCCTCCCAGGTTATGCTTCGCGTCATCGACACGCGCTGGATGTCCTACCTGCAGGAGATGGACTACCTCAAGACGGGCATCGGCCTGCGTGGCTTTGGCCAGAGGGATCCGCTGGTGGAGTACAAGAGCGAGGCCTATGCGGCCTTCTCTGAGCTGGTCAACACCATGTACGAGGACTTCCTGCGCACCATCCTGCGCATCGAGGTCGTCGATCGCCCCGCGCCGGCCGCTGCTCCGTCTGACGCCGAGCCTGCCGAACTGCGCGGGGCCCAGTACTCCGGCCCCTCCGAAGTCGACGGAGACCAGGGCTCCCGTCGCATGCCCGCCGCCCCCAAGGCCCCCGGCATGCCTCCCGTGTCCCAGGGCAAGAACCCTGGCGCAGAGAAGCCCAGGACCTACCGCAAGTCCGACGACCCGGACCCCTACGCCAACGTGGGTCGCAACGAGCCTTGCCCCTGCGGCAGCGGCAAGAAGTTCAAGAACTGTCACGGCAGGAACCGATAGATGGCTGACGTGACCAAGGAGACCCTCGACGCCCTGGCCGCAAGGCTCACCGAGGTCGAGGGGTACCTGCACATAGACGAGCGCCGTGGAGACGTGGCCAACCTCGAGGCCGCCAGCGCGGCCCCGGGGTTCTGGGATGACGCGACGCACGCCCGCGACGTCATGGCCCGTCTTGCCTCCGCAAAGGACGACGTGGCCGGCATAGAGGCCGCCCACGCCAAGCTGGACGACGCCCTTGCCGCCTACGAGCTGGGCTGCGAGACCGAGGACGAGGACCTTCTTGCCGAGTCTGCCGAGCTGGTGGCCTCCCTAGAGAAGGACCTCTCGGAGCTCGAGCTCTCAAGCTGGTTCACCGACGAGCTCGACCACGGCGACGCCATCGTAACGGTGACGCCGGGCCAGGGCGGCCTTGAGGCGCAGGACTGGTGCGAGATGCTCTTTCGCATGTACCAACGCTACTGCGACCGCCGCGGCTGGTCCGTCACCGTCAACGATGCCGAGCCCGGCGAGGTCATTGGCCTCGACCGCGCCATGTTTACGGTGAGCGGCAAGAACGCCTACGGCATGCTTCGCGCCGAGCAGGGCGTGCACCGCCTGGTGCGCATCTCTCCCACGGACGCCAAGAAGCGCCGCCAGACCACGTTTGCCGGCGTGGAGGTCCTGCCCGTCCTGCCGGACGACGTCGAGGTCGAGATTGACCCCAACGACCTGCGCATAGACGTCTTCCACGCCCACGGCCACGGCGGCCAGGGCGTCAACACCACCGACTCCGCCGTGCGCATCACCCACCTGCCCACGGGCATCGTGGTCACCTGCCAGAACGAGCGCAGCCAGATCCAGAACAAGGCCTTTGCCATGGGCGTCCTCAAGAGCCGCCTGTACGAGATGGAGCTCGCCCGTCGCGCGGAGGAGATCGACGAGCTGCGCGGCCCCAAGACCGACATCGGCTTTGGCAACCAGATCCGCAGCTACGTGCTCTATCCGTACCAGATGGTCAAGGACCTGCGCACGGGCGTGGAGACGGGCAACGTGGACTCCGTCCTCTCCGACGGAGACCTGGACAAGTTCATCGTCGGCTACCACCGCTGGTCAACGGGTGGCGGGGGGCAGCAGTGAGTCCCGCGCGCTGGCGCGTCTACGTGAGGGACGCGCTCCTAATCGTCCTGGGCTCGGCGGTCTTTGCCGTGGGCGTCGACTGCTTCGAAGTGCCCAACGGCCTGGCTGCGGGCGGCGTGACCGGCCTGGCCACGGTGTTCTACGCCCTGGCCGACGCCGCTGGCTTCTACCTGCCCGTCGGCATGCAGACCATCGTGATGAACGTCTTCTTGCTGCTGCTGGTCATACGGTCGGGCAACCGCGGCTACATCGTCCGCACCATCGCCGGCATCATTGCATGTGGCCTGTTCACGGACGCTCTGGTGCCGGTGCTGCCGGTCCTGGGCAACGGTGACCTGCTGCTCTGCTCCCTCTGGGGCGGCGTCATCACGGGCATCGGCCTGGGCCTGGTCTTCAGGACCGGCGGCAATACCGGCGGCACGGATATTGTGGCGCAGCTCATTGCAAAGCGCCTGGGCATGCCGCTCGGCACGGCCGTCATGTTCGTGGACGGCGCCATCATCGCGCTCTCCGCGCCGGTCTTCTCCATTGAGAACGCGCTGTACGCGGCCATTGCCATGTACATCTGCGGCAAGGTGATTGACGCCGTGGTGGACGGCCCCCGTGCCGAGCGAGCCGCCTACATCATCTTCGAGCGCCATGCGGAGATTGCCAACGCCATCATGTACGACCTCAACCGCGGTTGCACCGAGCTGCAGGCCCGCGGCGTCTGGAGTGGCAACGACCGCCCCGTGCTCTTCTGCGTGCTGGGGCGCTCCCAGACCCCGCGCCTGAAGCAGATCGTCTCAGAGGCGGACCCTGAGGCCATCGTCATCATCTCCGAGGTCCACGAGGCCTTTGGCGAGGGCTTCGGCAGCATCGAGGGCTAGCCGCAGCCGCCCCTTGCATGCGATTGTGGTCCGTGACGGTGCCGGCTGCGCCCAAAATCGCATGCAAAGGGCGGGCCAAGCGGCGAGAAGTCCGCTAGCGCATGGCGGTGATGGGGTCGTAGTCAATGGGGGAGAGAACCGGCTCCACGCACACGATCTCCTTGATGCCGTAGGCCTTGAGGAGCTGCACCTGGTCGTCTGAGATGCCCGTGTCGGTGATGAGCAGGTCGATCTCGTCGATGGAGCCAAACTGGAAGCTCGAGGTCAGGCCGATCTTTGACGAGTCGGCCAGAATGACGTGCTGCTTTGAGTGCTCCAGCATGACGCTGTTGATGGCGGGCTCCGGCGAGGTGGCGCTCGTGAGGCCAAAGTTTGCCGAGAGGCCCGTGCACCCCAGGAAGCTCTTTGCCGCGGTCACGCGCTTGATGGTCTCCATGGCAATCTCTCCGGTCATGGAGGCGCGCGGCGGTCTGATCTCTCCACCGGTCAGAAGAACGGACACGTTCTGGCGCTCCTCCAGCATGAGCGCCTTGCCGTTGTTGGTGATGACGGTGACGTCCTGGGCGGTGATGAACTCCAGCAGGCCCAGCGCCGTGGAGCTGGTGTTGATGAAGATGCAGTCGCCGTCCTCCACGTGACGGGCGGCCTCCCGTGCGATGGCCTTGTTGGCGCGGATCTGGCGGGAGCCCGACGGGCGGCCGAAGGGGTTCAGCAGCGTGGCCGTGCCGTACTGCCGGGTGAGCACCTGCTGGCTCTCCAGATAGTCAAGGTCGCGGCGGATGGTGAGGGCAGAGACGTCAAAGTGCGCCGCCAGCTCGGCAACGCTAACTTGCCCGCGCACCTCCAGAATCGCCGTGATCTCGTCTCTCCTGCTTGCCACAAGGGCCTTGCTGCGCTTCATCTATCCGGTCCTCCGTGATTGATTTAAATGATTATTGTGTCCTGTAGAACGCTCAAACAACCATATATATTAGATAAATCAAACATGCACGACAAGTGTCAAAGCCTTACCTGTCTTTTATTAGCGAACGTTCTTATAAAACGCGCATAAAACTCATTAACAATGCGTCTACCTGCTGTTATCTAGAGAATAACCGTTCGAATATCACAGGTGTGGAATCGATTTCTCTCGTCATAAAAAAATTAGCAAAGCAGTTTTGCGAGGAGAAAAAGGGCGCAAAATATGAAAAAATCGTTGACAAGAAGGCCCAAAAGCACGAAATTAATGAACGTTAATAAGGCCTGTCCGAAGGCCCGCCCGCAAAGGCGCGCAGGGGGCAGGACGAGAACGACTAGGAAAGTCGAGGTGAGTGCATTGTTGAGCGATCTTCTGGACGAGAGCCTCGTCGCGCTTAACGTGGAGGCCTCTGACTGGGAGGACGCCATCAGGAAGTCCGCCCAGCTGCTGGTCGACGCCGGCAAGGTCACGCCGGCCTACGTTGACGACATCGTCAAGGGTGTCAACGAGCTCGGTCCCTACATCGTCATCACCGAGCACGTCGCGCTGCCGCACGCCCGCCCGGAGTCCGGCGCCCTGGAGTCTGCCGTGGGCATCGTGACCCTGAAGGAGCCGGTCGAGTTTGGCTCTGCCGACAATGACCCAGTGAAGTTCCTGTTCCCGCTCTCCGCCAAGGATTCCGACAGCCACCTGAGCGCCCTGCAGTCCTTGGTCGAGCTCCTGAGCGACCCTGACTTCTTCGCTCAGCTCGAGAGCGCCGCTACGCCTAAGGATGTCGTGGACCTCGTCCACGCTAAGGAAGGGAAGTAAAGAAAATGGCCAAGACCTATCACGCTCTCGTTTGCTGCCGCGCCGGCATGGGCTCTTCCATGATGCTCAAGATCAAGATTGATCAGGTCATCAAGGAGAACAACCTCCCCGTCGAGACCGAGCACGGCAACCTCGACTCCCTCATCGGCTTCACCGGCGATTTGGTCATCACCATGTCCGACCTCACCGATGAGCTCAACGCCGACGAGCGCGTTCCTTCCGCCATCGGCATCACCAACATCGTCGACAAGGCCGAGATGAAGCAGAAGCTCGAGGCCTGGCTCGCCGAGCACGCCGAGTAAATAACTCCGCCGCTAATCCCTTTTCTTCAATTTAGCAACTAGCTCACCACCCGCCAAATCGGGTGGGTGGTGAGCATTGCGCTCATTTTGAGATTCCTATCTGAGTAGGTCCTGCCAACATCAAGTCTCGCTGAAAGGAGAACAGCAATGGTTAACGCTATTCTCATGCAGCTCAGGGACACGGCCGTCATCATGGGCGTCATCGCCCTCGTCGGCCTCCTGCTGCAGAAGAAGTCCGCTGTTGACGTCTTCTCGGGCACCGTGAAGACCATCATCGGCTTCCTCATCTTCAACATCGGTTCTGACGCCATGAGCGCTCAGATCACCATCTTCTCTGACATGTTCAGCCGCGCCTTCCAGGTGTCCGGCGTCGTGACGCAGGTCGAGGTCGCTACCGCCCTCGCCCTGAACACCTACGGCACCGAGGTCGCCCTGGTCATGGTCCTCGGCTTCATCATGAACCTGGTGTTCGCCAAGATCACCCCGTTCAAGGCCGTCTTCCTGACCGGTCAGCACTTCCTGTACTTTGCCTGCGTCCTGGCCCTGGTCTTTATCGCCCTCGGCGCTCCGATGTTCGTCACCGTCATCCTCGGCGGCGTCGTCCTCGGCTTCTGCGGTGCTGCCCTGCCTTCTCTGTGCCAGCCCTTCGTTAACAAGCTGACCGGCACCGACAACATCGCTATCGGCCACTTCAACTGCATCGGCTACGCCTTCTCCGGCTACGTGGGCAAGCTCTTCGCCAAGAAGAACGAGTCCGAGACCGAGAAGGAGGAGAAGCAGCTCCCCGAGTTCTTCAAGCTCTTCAAGGACTTCGTCTTCTCCGTGGCCCTGTTCATGGTCGTGCTGTTCTACATCGTGACCCTCGCCTGCTTCTTCACCGGCCACTTTGGTGACCAGCTCGCCAACGGCAAGGCCTTCACCTCCTACTTCGGCAACGACATCTGGTGGATCTGGCCGTTCCTCGCTGGCCTCAAGTTCGCCGCCGGCATGTCCGTCCTGGTCTACGGCGTCCGTCAGTTCATCGCCGAGATCACCGCTGCCTTCGTCGGCATCTCCGAGAAGCTCATCCCGGATGCCA
>OLNE01002200.1_pt1 | contig 12562 bp, 9 predicted proteins | sample 1672431 | NCBI WGS metagenome assembly OLNE01 (sample SAMEA3136685, study PRJEB25190) | human gut metagenome | reverse complement strand
TCCTTTGCGTCTCGCTTCTTTCTCACCTGACTTCTGTCATATACATACTCGTATTCATTTCCCATTACTTCATTAATAGAGTCTGCCAATGCAAGTGCCGTTCCGCTTGGTGCATCCAGCTTCTGATTATGGTGTTTCTCAACAAGTTCAATATCATAGCCTGCCGGTGCAAGTACTTTGGCAGCATCTTTCAAAAGTTTCAGTAACAGGTTGATTCCCATTGACATATTCGCAGACTTAAGAACTGCAATCTTCTCAGAACACTCATCTACCTTCTTTAACTGTTCGTCTGAAAGCCCTGTTGTACAAAGAACAACCGGAAGACTCTTCTTCACACAGTAATCTAACAATTCATCCACTGCTCCCGCATTGGAAAAATCAATCACTACATCTACATCCACATCACACTGTGTAATCTCTTCAAATACCGGATAATCATTTGGAATTCCTGTGAACTTGTCGACGCCTGCCGCAATCACTGCATCTTCTTCATTCTTCACAATTTCTGTGATCATGCGTCCCATTTTTCCATTGCATCCGTGCATTAATATCTTAACCATCTGTATCTTCCTCCTGTATGAAACCTCAAGTATTCCATGATTTTTCAGAACTACTGTCTATCAGCATTACCTGTTTTTTCTTTCATCACACTCTTATTTTCCGAAATATCATATAAAAAAGAATATCACATTTGAGTTGTTATCTCAATATATGATATCCTTTTCACAAAGTTTTAAATAATGAAACAATCCACCCTTAGAATTCTTCCACACACTCCAGTTTACTGACGGAGACCTCATATGCGATTCTTGTCTCTGTTTGTGTCTCTGACAATTTCTTCACATACTCTCTGCTTTGGATTCTTCCGAATATTCTGACATGTTCCCCTACATCAAAGTTTGAAGCATATCTTGCATTTCTCCCCCAGCAGATACATGGAATATAATCAGATTTACCATACGGTCTGTTCACTGCCAGCAGAATATCTGCAATTTCTCTTCCAAGAGGTGTTTTTCTGTAGACCGGACGCTTACACATATATCCTTCAAGAAGTATATGATTTGTTCTTGCTCCATCCGGTTCTTCCTCGATAAATTCTATTTCTCTCGCAAACACAGAAAGAACCAGTCTGTTTTTTGTCTCCTCATGACGATTATAGGATCTGAACTGACCAGACACCATTAAATATTCTCCACGGCAATCCTGTGTTACGTCAATGAGACGTTCTGATATCATGACCGGAATCCGGTCACAAGAGTTACTTAACCGCTTTACAAGAAGTTCTACCATATAGAAACCTTCTCCAAAGACCTCATGGCTGTATGTAAACTCTGATACCACCTCTCCAATAACTGTCACCTGGTTGTTTTCAATAATCTTATCTGACATAATTTATAATTCTCCCTTCCTCTGGCTGGTATTTTAAGTCATTACCTAATGTATGTCTTATTGTAATGAAATAGAACTATTTTTTACAGAAAAAACATTCGACCTTTTTCGTACTTAAAATCGAATTCAAACTTTTTCTTGTAAATTTCATTTTTTGTGATAAAATAATGAAGTTATGTTACAGATAAATATTTTTTGTATAATAAGGAAGAGTGTTTAGATTATGAAAACAAAACGTGAAGATGTGAGAAATGTTGCAATTATCGCCCATGTTGACCATGGTAAGACAACTCTGGTTGACGAGCTTTTAAAACAGAGTGGTGTATTCCGTGAGAATCAGGAAGTAGAAGAACGTGTCATGGACTCTAATGATATCGAGCGTGAGCGTGGAATCACAATCCTTTCCAAGAATACCGCTGTTCATTATAATGGTGTTAAGATCAATATCATTGACACACCGGGACATGCTGACTTTGGTGGAGAAGTTGAACGTGTTCTTAAGATGGTGAATGGTGTTGTACTTGTTGTAGATGCATTTGAAGGTGCTATGCCTCAGACAAAGTTCGTTCTGAGAAAAGCTCTCGAGCTGGAACTTCCTGTTATCGTATGTATCAATAAGATTGACCGTCCGGAAGCAAGACCTGATGACGTAATTGATGAAGTGCTTGAACTCTTTATCGACCTCGGTGCTTCTGATGACCAGCTTGAATGTCCTTTTGTATACGCTTCTGCAAAGGCTGGTGTTGCTGTCCTTGATCTCTCTGATGAAAAACAGGATATGAAACCACTGTTCGAGACTATCCTTGACTACATTCCTGCTCCGGAAGGTGATCCGGAAGCTCCGACCCAGATGCTGATCAGCACGATCGACTACAATGAATATGTTGGTCGTATCGGAGTTGGTAAAGTAGAGAACGGTACAATCGCTGTAAACCAGGATATGGTTCTTGTAAACCATCATGACCCGGACAAACAGCAGCGTGTAAAAATTGGTAAGCTCTATGAATTCGACGGACTGAACCGTGTAGAAGTAAAAGAAGCTACAATCGGATCTATTGTTGCAGTATCAGGTATCACAGATATTTCCATCGGAGATACTCTCTGCTCTCCTGAGAATCCGGAAGCCATTCCGTTCCAGAAGATTTCTGAGCCAACGATCTCTATGCAGTTCATCGTAAACGACAGTCCGTTCGCAGGACAGGAAGGTAAATTCGTTACATCCCGCCATCTGCGTGACCGCCTCTTCCGTGAGCTGAACACAGATGTCAGCCTTCGTGTAGAAGAGACAGAAAATGCAGACAGTTTCAAAGTATCCGGCCGTGGTGAGCTTCACCTTTCTGTTCTTATTGAAAACATGCGCCGTGAAGGATACGAGTTTGCAGTAAGTAAAGCTGAAGTTCTGTATCACACAGATGAAAATGGCAAGAAACTTGAGCCTATGGAGCTTGCTTATATTGATGTTCCTGATGAGTTCACAGGAGTTGTTATCGAAAAACTCGGTCAGAGAAAAGGTGAACTCCGCAACATGACTCCGTCAAACGGTGGATATACTCGTCTCGAGTTCCTTATCCCGGCACGTGGACTGATCGGATACCGTGGAGAGTTCATGACAGATACAAAGGGAAATGGTATCATCAACACAAGCTTTGAAGGATATGCACCATACAAAGGAGATATCCAGTATCGTAAGCAGGGATCCCTGATCGCATTTGAGACAGGTGAATCCGTAACTTATGGTCTGTACAGTGCTCAGGAGCGTGGTACTCTCTTCATCGGAGCCGGTGAGAAAGTATATTCCGGTATGGTTATCGGACAGAATGGTAAAGCTGAAGATATCGAACTGAACGTATGTAAGACAAAACATCTTACTAACACACGTTCTTCCAGCGCAGATGAAGCACTTCGTCTGACACCTCCGCGTGTCCTCAGTCTTGAGCAGGCACTTGACTTTATTGATACCGATGAACTTCTTGAAGTAACACCGGAAAATCTGCGTATCCGCAAGAAGATTCTGGATTCCAGAATGAGAAAACGCAGCACGATCAATAAATAATATTCGTGTTTGAAGCTTATGCTCGCGGATTAAAATAGCATTCATTAATTATCTGATAATTTTAAGATCGTCCTAAAGTTTTGAAAATTTTCATAATTTTAGGACGATTTATTGTATACAGAAAATCTTTTTCATGTTATAATATAACCATGATACAGAAGTAATCTAATCATTCTTCTGTATAATTTGAACAAAGGAGTTGAGCAGCATGAAATTTATTATCAGCGGAAAAAACATCGAGGTAACACCGGGATTAAAGGATGCTATCGAACAGAAATTAGGAAAACTTGAAAGGTACTTCACTCCTGAAACAGAAATCAATGTAACGCTCAGTGTAGAAAAAGGACGTCAGAAAATTGAGGTAACAATCCCAGTGAAGGGAAATATTATCCGTTCTGAGCAGACAAGCAATGATATGTATGTTTCCATTGATCTTGTAGAAGAGATCATCGAACGCCAGCTTCGCAAATATAAAAACAAACTGGTCGCTCGTAATCAGGGACATCCTACATCATATGCTCCATCAGGGAACAGCTTCAGAAAAGAATTCTTTGATTCAGAAGAAGAGACAACAGAAGAGTAAAGAAAATTTTGTAATTTACAGGACAGACAATTTTGCAGAAGTGCAGCGTTGTCTGTCCTTTTTTAGGTTTCACTCGATCGGTGTAAAGAAAAACTTAAGAAATTCTTCCCCGTCTTCCCCGTTGTTTTGCTGGAAAAAAGTGCTACAATATGGTTTGTAAGAAAGATACGGAAACATCCACAGCAAGTGGAACACATAGAGAAAAAGACAAGGAGGAATCACTATGTTAGTTACATTAGTCATGCTGGCAACCTGTTTTGGTCTGCTCTGCGGAATTGGAATTCTATTTGGGATCGTCGGACTTCTGCTGAAATTTGGAGGAAAAGTCCTCGGCGCATGCGCCACTATTCTTCTCCCGATCGGCGTGATCTGGCTTGGATTTAAAATCGTGTTCGCCGTCGTTCCGCTTCTGTTCAAACTGGTCTGTGCAGCGCTGATCTGTTATCTCGTATACCGCATTCTGCGGGAGATGAAACTTGTAGCATAAAAAATAAAATCTAACAGATTCGAAAGAAAACCTGCTTTCCGTCATAAACACGGAGGCAGGTTTTTAATGACAAAAACAAAAATCTATTTTCAGAAAAAGCCAGTATTTGCTAAAAAAAGAGTAAGGAAAAAGTAAGAAAACAAAAAACAAAATGTGATACGATAGAGCTAACTTGGGAGAACTGAAAAATTCTTTGCAAAAATAGAAAAGTGGGAGGAAGCATATGAAGAAAAAAATAATCGCGATTGTGTGCGCAGTCGCAGTGCTGGCGGCAGCCGGAGGGGGAGTGACATGGCATTTCCTTGGAAACAGTACAAAAGAGGACGATAACGTCGTCTATGTCAATACTGTAAAAGCCCTGACCAATCTGGGAACCGGAAATGGAATGGAAAACCGCTATGCCGGTGTTGTGGAGTCGGAAAATACCTGGAAGGTAGAGAAAAACAGCGAGAAAACGGTAAAGGAAGTTTATGTGGAAGTCGGTCAGGAGGTTCAGGTCGGAACACCGCTGTTCTCCTACGATACCGAGAAATTCCAGAGTGACCTCGAGCAGGCGCAGCTGGATCTGGAACGCATAAACAATGAACTTTCAAGTATGAATACCAATATCAACCAGCTTTACAAAGACAAAAAGCAGGCATCAAAAGACCAGCAGGCAAGCATCACACTGGAAATTCAGGAAGCGGAGCTGGATTTAAAGAAAAAAGAATATGAAGGAAAATCAAAACAGGCGGAGATTGATAAATTAAACGATAACATCACCAATGCGACCGTGATCAGCGAAATCGCCGGTGTTGTAAAATCAATCAACAACGATGACAGCAGCGCCGGCGCTTACTCCGGTGACAACTCCGACAATTCCTTCCTGACCGTTCTTGCAACGGGAGATTTCCGTGTAAAAGGCCAGATCAATGAACAGAATATGAGCGACGGTTCGATTACCGAAGGAAGCCAGGTGATCGTGCATTCTCGTGTAGATGAGAATCAGACCTGGACCGGAACCGTGACAAAGATTGATCGGGAAAATGCACGGACAGGAAGCAATAACGTTTACAGCAGTTCAGGAGACAGTATGACGCAGTCAAGCAACTATCCGTTTTATGTGCAGCTCGACGGAACGAACGGCCTGATGCTCGGCCAGCACGTTTACGTAGAGCCGGATATCGGCCAGCAGGAAGTCAAAACAGGAATCTGGCTGTCCGATTACTTTATCAACGATGTCGACAGCAACCCTTACGTTTGGGCCGATGATGGAAACGGCAAACTGGAAAAACGAAGCGTAACGCTGGGAACACACGATGAAAATATGATGGAATATCAGATCACTGATGGTCTCAAAGAGGAGGATGCCATCACCTTCCCGGAGGATGGACTGGAAGAGGGCATGAAGACCGTTGTTAGTACCGATGGTTCGCTGGGACAGAGCAATCCGGCCGGCGGCGAGGATGACGGAATGGAGGATGACGGTATGCTTGACAACGACGATGGAATGTTCGACGATGGTATGACGCAGGATGAAAACGGCATGGTCGACAATACCATGGACGGCGCAGAGTACAGCGGTGAGGAAGATACAACGAACGTGATCGGCGGCGCCGACAATGGTGAGGCAGAACCGGCAGAAACACAGGAAGCCGGATCAGCAGATGACGGGGAGGTGCAGCCGTGATTCTGGAATTAGAGAATATCTGTAAAGAATATATGCAGGGCAAAATCCCGGTTCCGGTTCTGAAAAACATCAACTTCTCCATGGAAGAAGGCGAGTACGTTGCGATCATGGGTCCTTCCGGTTCCGGAAAAACAACACTGATGAATATTGTCGGCTGCCTCGACCAGGCGACGAGCGGACGGCTGATCCTCGACGGACAGGACATCAGCAAATGCAGTGACAATCAGATGTCGGACATCCGCCTGCAGAAAATCGGCTTTGTCTTCCAGAACTTCCAACTCCTTGCAAGACAAAGCGCAATGGAAAATGTATGCCTGCCGTTGACGTACGCGGGCGTGCCGAAAAAAGAGAGAAGAGAGCGGGCGGCGATTGCCCTCGAGCGGGTGGGGCTCGGCGACCGTATGAGTTTCAAACCGACCCAGCTCTCCGGCGGACAGAAACAGCGTGTGGCGATTGCAAGAGCGATTGTCAACCATCCGAAAATTCTGCTGGCTGATGAGCCGACCGGAGCGCTCGACTCCCATTCCGGCGAGCAGGTCATGGAGCTGTTCAAGAGCCTGAACGACGAGGGCGTCAGCATTTTGATGATTACACATGACGCGGAGATCGCATCGATGGCACAGCGCACCGTGGAGATCCGCGACGGAATGATGAAATCGAAGGAGGTGGCCGAAACATGAAAAAAGGAAAAGCAGCAAAGAAAGCCGCGATTGCAGTTGTGACCGCAGTTGCCGTGGGCGGTGTCAGTGTCGGCGGTTATTACGGCATCCGCCAGGCGCAGAAGACGACCGTAAAAGTGTATCCGGTCAGTGACTTTACGAGTGGTTACTGGGGAGACAGCATGAACATGGAAGGCCAGATCACCTCGACGGCTTCCCAGAACATCTATCTTTCCGACAGCCAGACCATTTCCCAGGTTCTCGTCAAAGAGGGCGATGTGGTAAATGCCGGAGACACGCTGATGACATACGATACCAGCATGATCGAGCTGGATCTGGAAACGCAGCAGTTACAGCTTGCACAGACAAAGCTGAAAATCCAGCAGAGTGAAAAAGAACTGGAAAAGCTGAAAAAGACAAAACCGGTATCGGATACGCCGCTGAATCCGGTGGAGCCGGATTTCCCGGATTTTCCAGATGAACCCATCGATCCGGATTTCCCGGACGAACCGATTCCGACCCCAGAACCGGAGCCGACGTACGAGGATGCTGTTCTGTACAGCAGTACGAATAAGCTTGTATTTGGTTCCAAATCATACAAAGGAGAAGGAACGCAGGAAGAACCATACACCTATCTCTGCGCACCGGGAACAGTCCTGACAGGCGGATTCCTGAATCAGATGGCAGGATACGCGGATGAAAAGGGAACGAAAAAAGAAGAGGACAGCGAAGGATACTGGTTCCGCCTGGAGATTCATGAAGAAAACAAAGCCGCAGAGGCGCTGGAAACCGTGTGGGAGCAGGATGGAACGAAGATTGCGAAAGCATACGAGACTTCGTATGAAGCAGTCCTGAGTCTGAAAGAATCCGAATCGGCGGATGCACCGGAAATAAAAATTACTACGCCTCTTGCCAACACAGAGGTGGCAGAGGGCGGCGAGCTGAAGCTGAAAATCGGAATCAATGAGAAGAAAGATACCGAAGAGAATCCGGATGAGAAAGCCGACGATAAAACGGATGATAGAACCGAGAGTCCGTCCGAGGACGATGTGACACAGCCGGGTGAAGCCGGAAATGGAAGCGGTGAGGCAGACGATTCCACGGAAAACACCGAAACGGATGTCACTTACACATACGTCTGGAAACACAACGGAAAGACAATCGACGGAGATTTTAAGGATACTTACACAAAAGAAAACATCACAAAAGAGGATGCCGGAATCTATACAGTAGAAGTGACAGCGAAAAATGACAAGGGTACTTCCATGGCAGTCAGCACTGCAAATGTGGCAGTAAAAGAAGGAACGATTACCCCGACACCAAGTGTAACTCCGACCCCGAGCGTTACGCCGGGACCGAGTGTAACTCCAGAGCCGACCGTCAGCCCGGAACCAAGTACAACACCGATTCCGACCACAGAGCCGGTTCCAACAGAAACTCCGGTGCCGAGCGAGACCCCAGTTCCGACGGAAACGCCGACGCCGACCGAAGCCCCGGCAGAACCGGAAGCGGAACCGCAGAGCGAAGATGCGCCGGAAGCAGTGCAGACGACAGCAAAAACCGTATTCTACGGTGAAAAAGAATCGGTACAGTCCCTCTTTACATCATCCACAGGAAGCAGCGCAAATAACAATACTTTTTCCGGTGATGATACCCAGATGACCTACACAAAAGATGAGTTGAAAAAAGCCATCAGCGAAAAAGAAAGCCAGATCCGTAATCTGAAGCTGGATCAGAAGGAAGAGGAACTCAAAGTCAAAAATACGCAGAAATCCCTGGATTCCCAGACCGTAAAAGCGACGATCAGCGGTGTGGTAAAGAAGGTTGGAAATGCAGAAAACCCGTCCAACGACGGAAGCGCCTTTATCCAGGTCAGTGGAAACGAAGGTCTGTACGTGCGCGGCTACTTAAGCGAGACGTATCTCGATCAGGTAAAAGTCGGCGATGAACTCAACGTGACTTCTTGGTCTTCGGGTGCTTTTGCAGCGGCAACCGTAACCGAGATTTCTCCGTACCCGACAACAAGCTACATGTCGTACAGCGAGACACCAGCCTCCTTCTATCCGTTCACAGCCGTTATCCCGGAAGGCGGAGAAGGTTTTGAAAACGGTGACTGGATCGAGATTGCAATCACTGTCGGAAACGATGTAGAAAACGGCAACGGCCTGTACGTCAGCAAAGAATTCATCCGCGAGGAAAACGGACAGAAATTCGTTTATATCCGGGATGAAAATGATAAATTAAAGAAACAGAATGTGGTAACCGGAAAACTTCTGTGGGGCAGTTATTACGAAGTGAAGAGCGGTCTTTCCGAAGAGGATTACATTGCATTTCCGTACGGCAAAACCGTGGTGGAAGGCGCAGACACGAAGGAATCCAGTTCATCGGATTATTACAACAGTTAAGGAGGCGCATTATGTTAGAAAATGTAAGACTTTCCTTTCAGGGAATCTGGTCACACAAAATGCGTTCCTTCCTGACGATGCTGGGTATTATCATCGGAATTGCATCGATCATCTCAATTGTCTCCACGATCAAGGGAACGAATGAGCAGATCAAACAGAACCTGATCGGAGCCGGAAACAACAACGTGACCGTCAGCTTAAAGCAGGGCGACGGCGATTACTGGATGGACAACGGACTGCCAAGCGGCGTGTCGAAACTGTCCGATGATCAGAAAAAGCGGATCCGCGAGCAGGATCAGGTGGAAAATGCATCGTTTTACACCGAAAGAACGTATGTGAGCGGCATCGCAAAAGGAAACACAACACTGGACAGTGCGAAGGCGCTTGGCGTGGATGAAAATTATCTGTCGACGTGCGGATATCAGATTTATCAGGGACGCGGCTTTGTGGAGAGCGATTTCTCGAAGACCCACAAAGTTGTCCTCCTCGACGATACCGCAGTGCTGACACTCTTCCCGGATGAGTCGCCGGTCGGCAAAACGATCGAGATCATGGGAGAGCCGTTCACGGTGATCGGCGTGATCAAAAAAGCCGATTCGTTCCAGCCGGTCATCAATTCCAGAGATGACTACTATACGTACAATCAGGAATCTTATCCGCTGGTGCTGATGCCGGATGTCTGCTGGCCGATCGTATTCCAGTATGATGAACCGGAAAATGCCGTTGTGATGGCAAAAACGACCGAGGATATGAGCACGGTGGGAAAGACAACAGCGGATATCATGAACGAATCCGTGACCAATACAACTGATTCTCTTTCCTATCAGGCGGAGGATCTGCTGGAGAAAGCAAAGAGTCTGCAGGAGTTAGGCCAGAGCACGAACCAGCAGCTGATCTGGATCGCGAGCATTTCGCTTCTGGTCGGCGGTATCGGTGTTATGAATATTATGCTGGTATCTGTAACGGAACGTACAAGCGAGATCGGCCTGAAAAAGGCGATCGGAGCAAGAAAACGCAGAATTCTGTTCCAGTTCCTGACCGAGGCGGCGGTGCTCACCAGCATCGGCGGACTGCTCGGCGTGCTGGGCGGCATTATCATGGCACAGGTGATTTCGAGGGTATCGCAGACGCCTGTGGCGATCAGTATTCCGGCGATCATTTTCTCCGTGGTCTTCTCCATGGTGATCGGTATCGTATTCGGACTGCTGCCGTCGGTAAAAGCAGCGAACCTGAATCCGATCGATGCGCTACGAAGAGAATAGAACAAAAAAGAGTTGAAAAATCCGTGCGGGTACAGCGTAGGTGCTGGATCCGTGCGGATTTTTTGTGCGGCGTGTGCGGATGAAACTTAAGATCTTTACTTTTTGCGGAAAGTCGGTTATACTGGAAAATAAGCGCAATTTGCGGCGCAGCAAAGAGGCATTCGAGTTTCAGATTCGGTATGTTTATGAAAATATAAGAAAGATTCAAAGACATTTCACATTCGTTTATGGTATAATCAAACAAGAGTATGACCAACGAAAAGGAGTATACGCGAATGAATATTTTGTTTTTTATCACACCGAAAAGTGAAACGGCTTATCTGTATGACGACTGCTCACTTCGGCAGGCCATCGAGAAGATCGAATATCATAAATACACGGCGGTTCCGGTACTGAACAAAAAGGGCTGCTACGTGGGAACACTGACGGAAGGAGATCTGCTCCGCATCGTAAAAGAACGGTATCTGCTGAATTACCATGAAGCAGAGGATATCCCGCTCTGGCAGGTTCCGAAACGGTGGAATTATGAGTCCGTCAACATCAACAGCAACATCGAGGACCTGATCGAGATGTCCATGCGGCAGAATTTCGTTCCAGTTGTGGATGACGAGGGAATCTTCATCGGCATCATCCGAAGAAGAGATATCATCCAGTACTGTTATCAGAAAAGCGGCATCAAAGAAGAGGAAGAAGCCCGGCGCAGCGCGCGGAAACAAAACGCAGAACAGATGATTCTGCAGTAAAGAAGAAAATGAGGGAAACATTATGAAAAAACTGATCGATCTTATCCAGGAAGAGCTGGTAAAAGCCTTTACCGCTGCGGAGATGGACCCGTCCTATGCAAGGGTTTCCGTTTCCAACCGCCCGGATCTGTGCGAATACCAGTGCAACGGCGCAATGGCAGCTGCAAAAGCATACCACAAAGCACCGATCCAGCTGGCTGAAGCAGTTGTAGAAAAAGTGACCGATCACAGCGTGATCGGTGAAATTGAAGCCGTAAAACCGGGATTCATCAACCTGAAAATCAACCCGGAATTTCTGGCAGATTATCTTTCCAAAATGCAGAACGATGAAGAGCTTTCTGTAGAGAAAGCAAAAAATCCGAAAACCATCATCGTAGATTACGGCGGAGCACACGTGGCAAAACCGCTTCACGTCGGCCATCTCCGTTCCGCGATCATCGGCGAGAGCATCAAGCGTATGGGACGCTTCATGGGCCACAACATGATCGGTGACGTTCATCTTGGAGACTGGGGTCTGCAGATGGGACTGATCATCACCGAGCTGCAGGAGCGCCATCCGGAGCTTGTTTATTTTGATGAGTCCTTTACGGGAGAGTACCCGGAGGAAGCACCGTTTACGATCAGCGAGCTCGAGGAGATTTATCCTTGCGCAAGCGGCAAATCGAAAGAGGACGAGGACTATAAGAAACGTGCACTCGAGGCAACGAGAGAGCTGCAGCAGGGCAGAAGAGGATATCGTGCGATCTGGAAACACATTATGAACGTTTCTGTTGCCGATCTGAAAAAGAACTATGGAAACCTCGACGTTCATTTCGATCTGTGGATGGGTGAGTCCGATGCACAGGAGTACATTCCGGACATGGTAGATTACCTGAAAGACAATGGTTATGCACATTATGACCAGGGCGCACTCGTTGTTGATGTCAAAGAAGAGACAGACACAAAAGAGATCCCGCCGTGCATGATCTTAAAATCCGATGGAGCAGCTCTGTATGATACGACAGACCTGGCAACCATCATCCAGCGTATGAAACTGTACAAGCCGGACGAGATCTGCTATCTGGCAGACAAACGTCAGGAGCTTCACTTCGTACAGTGTTTCCGCTGTGCAAGAAAAGCAAAACTGGTGAATGATGATACCGTTCTTTCCTTTATCGGCTTTGGTACCATGAACGGAAAAGACGGAAAACCGTTCAAGACCCGTGAGGGCGGCGTTATGCGTCTGGAGCGTCTGATCGGCGAGATCAACGATGAGATGTATCAGAAGATCGTGGAGAACCGCAGCGTAAAAGATACGGATGCAAGAGGAACG
>OLNE01002185.1_pt1 | contig 12611 bp, 10 predicted proteins | sample 1672431 | NCBI WGS metagenome assembly OLNE01 (sample SAMEA3136685, study PRJEB25190) | human gut metagenome | reverse complement strand
GCATGGTCTGCTGCTCGACGGTGAGGCCGCGCATGAGCTCGTAGGCGGCCTGGAAGTTCTCGTCCTCGGTGGACGCGCCGGTGGCGCTGACCACGCCGACCTCGTCCGCGGCGATGAGGTCTGCGAGGACCTCGTCGAACGTGGAGCGCAGCTCGGGCGAGTACTCGCTCAGGACCTCCCGGAGCAGGCGCAGGAACAGCTCGAGGTTGTCACGCAGGCTCTCCGGGAGCTTCACGTTGGCGAACGTCTTCGCCGCCTCCGCCTCTGCGGCGGCGCGCTGGTCGTCTCGCTTGGCGATGGTGTCTCTTTCTGTCAAGGGTGCCTCCTTGGGCTCTCCGTGCAGAATGCGTCCGCCCCCGCCGGCGCGCGGCGCGGGCAGCCTCTTTATGATAGCAGCAGCGAGGCGGTCGATGGCGACTGTAACGAGCGCGTAACGCAATGATGTCATGCATGCAAGGGCCAGTTGGCCGAGCGGTATTCTCGCTCTCACGAACGGCGCTCAAGCGCGGGACGCGGCTCATCCAGTCCATGCTCGTGGCCGTGCTCGCGCTCCCGCTCGTGAACCTCGCCTCGCAGCTGCTCTAGGAAGACCGGCCCGGGGGCACCGCTCAGCGAGCCAACTGGAAGCAGACATCCCGCAACACCGCAGCTAGGAGATATAGTGACCCACTACTCAACCGTCATCTTCGATCTGGACGGAACACTGCTCGACACGCTCGAGGACCTGCACCTCACGCTCAACCACACGCTCGCCGCGTTGGGCATGCCCACGCGCACGCTGGCCGAGACGCGCGCCTTCGTGGGCAACGGCATCCGCAGGCTCATCGAGCGCGCCGTGCCCGTCGGCACGGACGAGGCCACGGTTGCCAAGGCAAACGCCGAGTTCGACACGCACTACGCCGTCCACTGCAACGACCACACGCGCCCCTACCCTGGCGTACCCGAGCTGCTCGCACGACTTCGTGGGCGGAGCGTGCGCCTGGCCGTCGTCTCCAACAAGACGCAGTACGCGGTGGACGAGCTCGTGGGCATCCACTTTGAGGGGGCCTTCGACGCCGTGGTGGGCGTGCGGCCAGGCGTCGCGAGAAAGCCCGCCCGCGACATGGTGGACGTGGCGATCGCCGAGATGGGCGGTGTGGCGTGCGGCCCGTCTGTCTATGTGGGGGACTCCGAGGTGGACGTTGCCACGGCAGCGGCCGCCGAGCTCCCCTGCCTCTCCGTGAGTTGGGGCTTCCGCACCCCGGAGCAGCTCGTCGAGGCAGGCGCCGCCACCATCTGCGCCACGGCCGATGAGCTCGAGCGCGCCCTTGACGGGACCGAGGGGACCAAAGGGGACGGGTTCGTTTGGCACCCCTGATGCCGCCCGCCCAATTTCCTAATTACTGTAGGTATTAAGGCGTACCATAATCCGTGCAACTAATTCCGCACACGGAGGTACGCATGTCCATCGACACCACCTGCGTCCAGGGCGGCTATCGCCCCGGCAACGGGGAGCCGCGCCAGCTCCCCATCATCCAGAGCACCACGTTCAAGTACGACACCTCAGAGCAGATGGGCCGCTTGTTCGACCTCGAGGAGACCGGCTACTTCTACACGCGCCTGCAGAACCCCACGAACGACGCCGTGGCCGCCAAGATCGCCCAGCTCGAGGGCGGCGCGGCCGGCATGCTCACGAGCTCGGGCCAGGCCGCGAACTTCTTTGCGCTGTTCAACATCTGCGAGGCCGGCAGCCACGTGGTGGCGAGCTCCGCCATCTACGGCGGCACGTACAACCTGCTGGCCCACACCATGGCCAAGATGGGCATCGAGAGCACGTTCGTCTCGCCCGACTGCACCGACGAGGAGCTCGAGGCGGCATTTCGCCCCAACACGCGCGCCGTCTTTGGCGAGACGATTGCCAACCCCGCGCTCGCCGTTCTCGACATCGAGCGCTTCGCCGCGGCGGCGCACGCGCACAACGTGCCGCTCATCGTGGACAACACGTTCCCCACGCCGGTGAACTGCCGTCCCATCGAGTGGGGCGCCGACATCGTGACGCACTCCACCACCAAGTACATGGACGGCCACGGTGCGGGTGTGGGCGGCGCCATCGTTGACTCGGGCAAGTTCGACTGGATGGCCCACGCTGACCTCTTCCCCGGCCTCACGACGCCCGACGAGTCCTACCACGGCGTGGTCTATGCCGAGAAGTTCGGCCTGGAGGGCGCCTTCATCACCAAGGCGACCTCGCAGCTCATGCGCGACTTTGGCTCCATCCAGAGCCCGCAGAACGCCTTCATCCTGAACCTTGGCCTGGAGAGCCTGCACGTGCGCATGCCCAGGCACTGCGAGAACGGCATGGCCGTGGCCAAGTTCCTGCAGGGCAGCGACAAGGTCTCGGGCGTGCGCTACCCGAGCCTGCCGGGCGACCCCTACCACGAGCTGGCCGAGAAGTACCTGCCGAACGGCTCGTGCGGCGTGGTGTCGTTCGAGCTCGCGGGCGGGCGCGAGGCGGCCGAGCGCTTCATGGCCGCGCTGAAGATCGCCGCGATCGAGACGCACGTGGCCGACGCGCGCACGTGCTGCCTGCACCCGGCGAGCTCCACGCACCGCCAGATGACCGACGACGAGCTCGTGGCAGCGGGCATCTCGCCGGCCATGGTGCGCATGAGCTGCGGTCTCGAGGGCACCGACGACCTCGTCGCCGACATCGCCCAAGCGCTGGAGCAGGCGTAAGGCGCCAGCAATCCGGCAGACGGTGACAGTTTGACCTCGTCCCCACGCGTCACCGCGATAGCGAAAAAGCCCCGCCCCTCTAATCGCATCGAGGGGCGGGGCTTGTTAGAAAACGTCCTAGAAGTTGGAGTCTAGGCGGACCAAGCGGGCGGACCAAACGAACCCGTCCCCTTTGGTCCCTTTGGTGCCTACTCCTTGGGCATCTGGGCCTCGTTGGTCTCGGCGACCTGGTCCTGCTCGTGCTTGCCGTCCTCGTCGCGCTCAAGCTCGGGGATGAGCATGCGGTAGGCGTTCTCGGTGGCGTTCTTGCGCGAGCTCTTCTTGGAGTACATCTTCACCGCGCCCGCGGACTTGGCCACGGCCTGCAGCGTGCCGGCGCCGGCCACGCAGCCGCCCGGGCATGCCATGCCCTCGAGCAGGTAGCCGTCGTACTTGCCCTTCACGGCCATGCGCATCATCTTGCGGCACTCGTCGAGGCCCTCGGCATTGGCCACGTTGACCTCGCGGTCCGGGTAGCGGCGGTGAATCGCGTTCACCACGGCGTTGGCCACGCCACCGGCCACGGCAAAGCCTCGGCCGTCGGCGCTCGCCACGTCAAAGTCGCCGCCCTCGCCGGCAAGCTTGGTGTAGTCGATGTCCTTGGCCTGCATCATGCCGGCCATCTCCTCGAACGTGAGCACGAAGTCGACCTCGCTCTTGACGCTCTTGCGCATGGCCTCGAGCTTCTTGGCCGAGCACGGCCCCACGAACACGATCTTGGCGTTGGGGTGCTGTCGGCGGATGAGCCTGGCCGTGAGCGTCATGGGCGTGAGCGCCATGGAGATGCAGCCCGCATGCTCCGGGAACTCCTTCTTGGCCATGACCGACCATGCCGGGCAGCAGCTCGTGCCCATGAACGGAATCTTCTCGGGCACCTCGTCGAGGAAGTCCTCGGCCTCCTCCACCGTGCACAGGTCGGCGCCCAGGGCCACCTCCTCCATGCCGGCAAATCCCAGCTCCTTGAAGGCCTCGCGCAGCTTGTCCACGTTGCCCTTGCCGCCAAACTGGCCCACGAAGGCGGGCGCCACCTCGGCGATGACCTCGTCACCCGCGTTGATGGCCATGATCGTCTGGAAGATCTGGCTCTTGTCGGCGATGGCGCCAAACGGGCAGTTCACGAGGCACTGGCCGCAGCTCACGCACTTCTCGTAGTCGATCTCTGCGCGGCCGTGCTCGTCAGAGACAATCGCGTGCATGCCGCACGCGTCGGCGCAGGGACGCACGTGGTGGTGAATGGCGTGGTAGGGGCACACGTTGGCGCAGCGGCCGCACTTGATGCACTTGTCGTGGTCGATGAACGCCTTCTTGTCCTTGAACGAGATGGCGCCCTTGGGGCAGATCTCTCGGCAGGGGTGCGCCAGGCAGCCCTGGCAGGCGTTGGGCATCACGCGGTAGACGTTGTCCTCGCAGGCGTTGCAGGCAAACTTGATGACGTTGACCAGCGGCGGCTCGTAATAGGTCTCCGACACGGCGGCCTTCTTGATGCCGTCGGAGACCGTCTCCGGGCGGTCGAGGTCCTGCAGCGGCAGGCCCATCGCCAGGCGGATGCGCTCCTGGACGATGGCGCGCTCGAGAAACACCGACTCGCGGTAGGTCGCCACGTCGCCAGGCACGATCTCGTACGGAAGCTGCTGGAGCTGGGCGGCCGCGTCGTCGACGGACGCCTCGCCCTTCTCGTTGGCCGAGGCGTACGCGATCCTCGCGACCTCGGCGAAGACGCGACGCCTGATCTCGGTCAGGTTCGTGTACACGCCACGCATGGTTCCAGACATGGATGTCCTCTCCTAGAAGGTTGCCCCATCCCCATGGGGCCCCGCAGCGCCCGGCATCCCCATGCCCGGCGACGCGCACGTCTTGTCCCGGCACCCGCGCAGCGAGGGACCTTCGCGCGCAGATGCCTAGGCAGTCGTATACATCTTAGCAGCTGGAGACTAGCGCGGAAAATAAACGGAATACCGTTCGGGATACGGAACGGCAAGCTCAAGACGCTTGCCCGTGACGGGATGCGCGAGCGCCTCGGAGGCGGCGTGGAGCATGAGCGGGGCGCGGCCGGAGCGGTCTGCCGGCACGCCGTAGAGGGCGTCTCCCAGGATGGGATAGCCACGGCTTGCGAGGTGCACGCGGATCTGGTGCTTGCGACCCGTCTCGAGTGTGAGCTCGAGCAGCGAGAGACGCGCGCGGCGAGGGCCTGCCACGTCAAGCACGCGCACGCGGGTGCGACTCGGCTTGCCCACGCGAGCGTCCACGCGCATGCGACGGGCGTCATGGCGGTCACGGGCGAGGGCTGCGTCTATCACGCTCAGGCCCTCGGGCACCTCGCCGCGCACGATGGCCAGGTAGCGCTTCTCGATGCCGTCATGGGAGGCAACGAGCGCGTCCAGCCTGGGCTGCACGGCCTTGTCCAGGCAAAAGAGCACAAGGCCGGTGGTGTCGGCGTCCAGGCGCTGCACGGCCTGAAGCTGGGCGGCCGCCTCGTCGCGGCCCTCGCGCTCGAGGTGGGCCCGCACGGCGTCCGTGAGCGTCGCCGTCCCCGTGCCGTCCCCGTGGACGATGAGACCGGCGGGCTTGTCGGCCGCGAGGAGCCACTCGTCCTCGTAGACGACCGCCGGCGCGGCGGGAGCCTCGTGGGTCCCCGCGGCGCCGGCGGCGTTGTGTCCCTTGTTGGCCCCCACGCTAGGCGAGGCGCTCGGCCACGCGCGCGGCGAGCTCGTCCATGGGCACGCTCACCTGCTCGTGGGTGCCCATGTCGCGGATCGTGGCCGTGTGTGCGGCCACCTCGTCCGGGCCGATGACGACGCACAGGCTGGCGTTGTGCTTGTCGGCCTGCTTGAACTGGGCCTTGAGCGAGCGGCCCTGGTAGTCTGCCTCGGTGCGGATGCCCGCGCGGCGCAGCGCCAGCGTGGCCGAGAACACGGCCGGGCGCATCTCTGCCTCAGTGCCAGCCACATAGACGCAGCTCGGCTCCTCGCCGCCCAGGTTCACACCCTCGGCCTCCAGCGCGAGCATGACGCGCTCGAAGCCCACGGCGAATCCGATGCCGGGCGTGGGCTTGCCGCCCTCGAGCTCCATGAGGCCGTCGTAGCGGCCGCCGCCACCGATGGCGCCGATGGCGGGGTCTGGCGTGTAGTCAACCTCGAAGACGGTGCGCGTGTAGTAGTCAAGGCCGCGCACGAGCGTCGGATCCTCCTCGTAGGCGATGCCCGCCTCGTCGAGGTAGCGCTTGACCTGCTCGTAGTGGGTGGCGCACTCATCGCATAGGTTCTCATGGGCCAGCGGGGCTGCGGCCATGACCTCGCGGCAGTGGTCGTTCTTGCAGTCGAAGGCGCGCAGGGGGTTTATCTCCGCGCGCTCGCGGCACTCCTCGCACATCTCGTCGGCATGATCGAGGATGAACTGGCGGACCTTCTCGCGATAGGCCGGGCGGCATGCGGCGTCACCCATGGAGTTGATGGCCAGGTGCAGGTGGGCGGGGTCGATGCCCAGCGCACGGTAGAAGTCCATGAGGATGATGATGCACTCGGCGTCCGCCGCCGGGTCAGGAGCGCCCAGCCACTCGACGCCCACCTGGTGGAACTGGCGCAGGCGGCCCTTCTGCGGGCGCTCGCCGCGAAACATCGGCTCGGCATACCACAGCTTCACCGGGGCCCCGCCCTGCGGAACGAAGTTGTTCTCCACCGCGGCACGCACCACACCCGCCGTACCCTCGGGGCGCATGGCCAGGCGCTGCTTGGGCTTGAGGCCCGCGTCGGAGCCGGCCGCGAACACGCGGTCGAGCAGCGCGCCGGAGAAGACGCGGAACATCTCCTTGCGCACCACGTCCGTGGACTCACCGATACCGTGCACGAACGTGGAGACCTGCTCCATCGCCGGCGTCTCGATGGCCGCAAAGCCGTACGGCGCAAACGTCTGCCGCGCAACGGCCTGCATGCGCTCCCAGGCACGCATGCGCGCGCCAAACAGGTCCTCGGTGCCCTCTGCCTTGTTCGCCATGTGGCATCCCTCTCACTCGCTATGTAACTGGTTGAGTATAACGCGGGCAGCTCGAACGTGACCACAGGGCGGCAGCGTTATCATGGCGTCCGAGAAAACGCACGCCAACGTGAGGAGACCCACATGCACCTGTTCCGCAACGACTACTCCGAGGGCGCCGCGCCCCAGATCATGGACGCCGTCGCCGCGTGCGGCGGCGAGCAGAGCGTTGGCTACACGGAGGGCGACGCCCACTGCGAGCACGCCCGCGAGCTCATCCGCGAGGCCTGCGGCTGCCCAGACGCCATGGTCGAGTTCTGCATCGGCGGCACGAGCGCCAACGTCATCTGCCTGTCCGGCATGCTGCGCGACTGGGAGGGCGCCATCTGCACGCGAGACGCCCACATCATCGTGCACGAGACGGGCGCGCTGGCCGCATGCGGCCGCACGTCGCTGCCCACCGACGACGCGGACGGCTTCCTCACGCCGGAGGCCGCCGAGCGCGTCTACCAGTTCCAGATGGGCACGGGCCGCCACATGACGCGCCCGGGCGCCATCTACATCACCGACACCACCGAGCTGGGCGGCGTATGGAGCCGCGAGCGCTTTGACGCCATCTGCGACTGGGCACGCGGCCACGACCTGGGCATCTTCTTGGACGGGGCGCGCCTGGGCAGCGCGCTCACGGCGCCTGGCAACGACCTTACGCTCGAGCACATCGCAAGCCGCGTGGACGCGTTCTACATCGGCGGCACCAAGAACGGCATGCTCATGGGCGAGGCCATCGTCATCTGCGGCCACGGCGAGCACGCGCAGCGCCTGCGCGAGGCCTTCCCCTACCTGCAGAAGGAGCGCGGCGGCCTTCTCGCGAAGGGATTTCTGCTGGGCGCGCAGTTCGAGGCGGCGTTCGAGGCCACCAAGGGCTCCGAGGCCCTGTACTGGCAGCTCGCGAGGCATGCCAACGAGTGCGCCGACCGCCTGCGCCAGGGTCTCGTGGCCGCCGGTCTCGATCTGTACGGCAACTCCACGAGCAACCAGGTCTTCGTCACGGTGAGCGAGGACCAGGAGGCTCGCCTCGCCCAGGCCGCCGGCTGCGAGACGTTCTACGTGCTGGCAGACGGCCGGCGCGTCGTCCGCTTCGTGTGCTCGTGGGCCACGGCCGCCGAGGACGTCGACGAGCTTCTCGGCCTCGTGCGCGAGCTGGCGTAGCCTGCGCGGCTACGGCGCGTCCCGGGACCAAAGGGACCCGTCCCCTTTGGTCCCTACCTCGGACAGGACGATGCCGGCAAAGATCAGCACGAAGCCCGCGAGCAGGCGGGGCGTGAGCGTCTCGTAGCCAAACGCCACGGAGAACGCCACGCCGCTGGGACTCTCGAGCGAGGAGAGCAGGGCGCCGCTCGTGGGGTCCACCTTCGTGAGCGCGTAGTTGAGCACGGCAAGGCACCCAAACGAGCACACGAGCGCGAGAAACGCGAGCGCGCACACGTTGCCGGGCGTGAACGCCTCGGCTGCGGGCGGCGCCTCCACGAGCACGTGGCCCACGCCCACGATGGCCGTGATCGTGAGGAACTGCCAGAAGGTGAGCGCCCAGACGTCGCGCCCGCGGCCCTCATGCGCCACGATGACCATCTCGAGCGCGTAGAACACCGAGCCCGCGAGCGTGAGCGCGTCGCCCACGTTGAGCGGCAGGCCGTTGTCCAGCACGACGAACCCCGCGCCCACGAGGCTCACGAGCGCGGCGATGACGCTCATGCGCCGCGGCGCGCCGTGTCCCAGCAACCACGCGCACAGCGGCACGAGCACGCAGTACACGCCCGTGAGAAACGCGTTCTTGCCCGGCGTGGTGTAGACGATGCCGTAGGTCTGCAGCACATACGCCGCGCCGTAGAACGCGCCAAGCAGCACTCCCACGCGCACGACGGGCGCCGAGAGGTTGTCGCGAATGCGGCGCCAGAACACCGCGAGCATAACGAAGGAAGACGCGCCAAAGCGCACGAGCAGAAGCCAGAACACCGGAAAGCTCGCCGTGACGTCCTTCATCACGAAGAACGAGAGGCCCCAGGCCAGGGCACACGCCACGATGAGCAGCTTGTTGAACCCTTCCGTGCCGAGAAGGCCCCGCGTCCGGACAAGGGACGTGGCGGCGCTGCCACCGTTCTCGCCCACGCGCTACACCAGGTCGAAGTCGAAGTAGCTGTCGAGCACCTCGTTGGCGGCGCTCACGTCCTGCCTCACCGTCGCCGACCCGCGAAAGCCCAGCACGTAGCAGCCGGCGGCAAGGCCGCTGCGCACGCCGGCCGGAGAGTCCTCCACCACCACGGTGTGGGCGGGGTCAACGTGCAGGTAGTCCATGGCGGTCTGGTAGGGCATGGGGTCGGGCTTGTGGCGCTCCACCATGTCGCCGGTGACGATGCAGTCGAACATCGGAGCAAGCTCGAAGCGGTCGAGGCCCACGAGGATGTGCGAGGAGACCGTCGTGGAGACGAGGCCGGTGAGGACGCCGGCCGCACGCAGGCGGCGCAGGACGCCGTGGACGCCGGGCAGGGTGTCCGCCTCGGGCATGCGGTAGCTCACGGCCTCGATGGCGCCGGCGTCGATGCACTCGCGCTTGGCGGCAAAGAACTGCTCGGCCGTGACGTCGATGCCGTACTTGGCGCCGATGGCCGGGATGGTGGTCTTGCCGTCCTGGCCGCACATCGTGAGGCAGTCCTCGAACGTGGCCGGTATGCCCATGCGCCCGAACACCACGACGTTGCGGCGTGCCGCGATGGGCTCGGAGTCGATGAGGACGCCATCGCAGTCGAACAGGACGCAGTCGATTCTCTCGGGACGTGGCATGTGGCTCTCCCCTGCTAGCTTGGTCAGTCGGATGCTCATTCTAGCAGCTGCCCCGATGACACTTGGGGGCGGGGCCAAACTGTCACCGCCCCTGGGGACTGGCGAGCCGTCCCCGGTGTCTCGCATCCCCGCTCCAAACGAAAACGGGCCGAGGACGTAAGTCCCCGGCCCGATGCGTTCGATGGAGCCAGCTACCAGACTTGAACTGGTGACCCCCGCTTTACGAGAGCGGTGCTCTACCAACTGAGCTAAGCTGGCAACTCCATGTGCCTTCGCGCTGTGCGCGTCAGCGAATAAGAACTATAGCGGAAAGCCCCACGGGCGCGCAAGTCCCAATCAAAGAAAATTTCTCGGCTCCACCGCTCGCAAATAAGCCGCTGCTCGCAGGCATGCTTCGCCATAGAATCGCACCTGGTGGGCACACATCGACACATCGGGAGACATCATGGCAGACAGCATTCGCCTCGCAACCATCGGCACGTCCATGATCAGCGACGACCTCATCGCGGCCGCGCGCCAGGTCGAGGGCATCGAGTACGTGGGCACGCTGTCGAGAAACCCCGTGAACGCCCGCGAGTTCACCGAGAGGCACGGCGGGCACCGCCCGTTCACCTCGCTCGAGCAGCTCGCGAACTGCCCCGACGTAGACGCCGTCTACATCGCCACGCCCAACGCCTGCCACTACGAGCAGGCACTCGCCTGCGTGCGCGGCGACAAGCACGTCCTGGTCGAGAAGCCGCTGTGCTCCAACCGCTACGAGGCGCAGTCGCTCTACGCGGCCGCCGAGCTGCACCACGTCGTGGCGCTCGAGGCCATGCGCCCCGTCCACGACCCCGCCTGGGCCCAGATCTGGCGCGAGCTGCCCCGCCTGGGCCGCCTTCGCCGGGCGACCTTCCGCTTTGGCAAGTACTCCTCGCGCTATGACGACGTGAAGGCCGGGCGCCACACGAACATCTTTGACGCGAGCATGGCCTCCGGTGCCCTCATGGACCTGGGCGTCTACTGCATCGAGCCCATGGTGGCGCTCTTTGGCGTCCCCGAGCGCGTCGTCGCCGCGCCCACGCTCATCTCGGACGCGCAGACGGCCTCCACGAACGGCATCATCGACGGCGCCGGCTCCGTGCTGTGCTCCTACGGCCGCCGCTCGGGCACGCCGGGCCTGGTGGTGGAGCTCGCCTACTCAAAGATCAGCACGGACCTGCTCCCCTGCCAGATCGAGGGAGACCTGGGCACGCTCACGCTCGACGCCATGAGCGTGCCGCAGGCCGCAAGCGTCATGGTGCGCGGCCAGGCCGTGCGCGGGGCGGCCACGACCAAGGCCAACGCCGTGGGCAGCGTCACCGAGCAGCTCGCCATCGAGCCGTGCGACAACAACATGGTGTTCGAGCTGCGCGACTTCGTGAGCGTCGTGCGGGGCGAGAAGCTCGACACGCTCTGGGGCTCAGGCATGGACGCACGCGGCGCGGAGTCGAGCTTCACCGACGTCACGCTCGACGCCTTGGCCGTCTGCGATGAGATCCGCCACCAGGCGGGCATCCACTTCCCGGCAGACTTCCGCGTGGAGTAGCGGCGCTGGGGCAGCCACCAATAACGGCGAGAAGCGCGCAGGCTACACTGCCGAGCCAGAAAAAACGTGCCGAACGCACCTATTTCTCGGCCAAATGGCCGCAGATTAGGTGCGTCCGGCACGAAAAGCGAGGCAGCGCATCAGATAGGTGCGCTTGGCACGACAAGCGCGGGCATGCGCCTAGTCCAGAAGCAGCAGCACCTCGCGCTTTGCCTCAAGCGAGGCAGGCGTGAGCAGCCACTCGGCGCGTTGCCCGCGGGCGCAGTCGATGTCCACCTCGCCCACGATGCCGCTCGGGACTCCGGCCGTGGGGTTGCCACTCATGACGAGGATACGGTCGGCCATCTCGACGGCCTCGTCCACATCATGCGTCACGAGCACGCACGACATTCCCAGGTCGCTCACAAGCGAGAGGAACCAAGAGCGCATGTCCTGTCGCGTGAGGGCGTCAAGGGCGCTGAACGGCTCGTCCATGAGCACCACGTCGTTGTCCATGAGGTAGGTCCGCAGGAGCGCCGCACGCTGGCGCATGCCGCCCGACAGCTCGCTGGGATAGCTGTCCTGCGTGCCGTTGAGTCCGAAGCGCTCGAACAGCGGCTCGGCCTTCTCGCGCGCCGCCGCACGGGGTGTGCCCGCAAGCGTCAGCGGCAGGCAGACGTTGGCCATGATCGTGCGCTGGGGAAGCAGCAGGTCCTTCTGCAGCATGTAGGAGACGCGACCGGGTCTGCCCGTGACGTCCTCGCCATGCAGAAGCACGCTGCCCGAGACAGGCGTCGTGAGGCCGGCCATACCGTGGAACAGCGTGGACTTGCCGCATCCCGAGCGGCCGACGAGGCACACCATCTCGCCCGGCGCCACGGCAAGCGACACGTCGCTCACCGTGGGCGTCTCGGAGCCCTCCCAGGCAAGCGTGAGGTTACGCACCTCGAGGGCCGGCGTGGCCGCCTGGCCCGCAGCCGGTCCGCACTCGGCCGCGCCGAGCCCGCGCGCGCCAGGCTCGGGCGCCACGTTCGTGTCACGCGTGGGGGCCATGCGCTACTGCTCCAGGTAGTCCATGGAGAAGCCGCCGTTGACGTCAAGCGCCACGGGCGTGAGCTGGTTGTCGTTCATCCACGTGTAGAACGCGGCCCAGCGCTTGGGGTCGATGATGCCCCAGCTGGAGGCGTCGGCGGTGTACTGGTCGGCGAGGTACTCGGCACTGGCCTTCGCAAGCTCGGCGTCGGTCTCGGGGGCGGCGTCGCACAGGATCTGGGCGGCCTCGTCCGGGTTCGTCACGCAGAACTCGTAGCCCTTCTTTGTGGCGCGCAGGAAGGCCTTGGCCACCTCGGGGCTGTTGGCGAGGAAGTCGTTGTTGGCCACGACGACGGGCGTGTAGTAGTCAAACACCGAGTCGATGCTGCGGAAGGACCAGTAGTCGCAGGAGAGGTCCTGGAGCTTGGCGTTCTGCAGGCCCCAGCCCTCGTAGCCCCACACGCAGTCGAAC
>OLNE01002182.1_pt1 | contig 12619 bp, 12 predicted proteins | sample 1672431 | NCBI WGS metagenome assembly OLNE01 (sample SAMEA3136685, study PRJEB25190) | human gut metagenome | reverse complement strand
ATCGGCTTTTCTTTGGTTCTTTCTTTTCTACTGAAAAGAAAGAACACGTCCCCCCTCGTCCCTCGTTCCCCTCTTACTTGCCCAGCATAGCCGCGCCGATTATGCCGGCGTCGTTGCCGAGGACGGCGATTTCGATGCGTGCGTAGGGGACTTCCTTGCAGAAGATCATGGTGTCAACCTCGGCGCGAACGGCGTCGCGGAGGAACTCACCGGCCGCGGATACGCCGCCGCCGATGGCGATTACCTCGGGGTCGAGGATGTTGATGATGGAGACTATGCCTACTGCCAGGTAGTGGACGTACTTCTTGAATACCTCAACGCCCGCGGGATCGCCCGCCTTGGCAGCGTCCATGACCATCTTCGCGGTCAGCTTGTCCAGATTGCCGCCGCACGCGGTCAGGATGGCGCTGTCCGGATACTTCGCCGCGGCTTCGCGGCCCATGCGGATCATCGCGGTCGCGCTGGTGTAGCGCTCCCAGCAGCCGTGGTTGCCGCAGGTGCACGGCTCGCCGTCCGCTACGATTACCATGTGGCCCAGCTCGCTGCCTATGCCGTGAGTGCCCGAGTATACCTTGTGGTCAACAACGATACCGCCGCCAACGCCCGTGCCCAGCGTCAGGAATACGCTGTTGGCGACGCCCTTGGATACACCCGCAACGCTCTCGGCCAAGCCCGCAACAGTCGCGTCGTTGCCGATGTATACCGGGATGTCCAGAGTGCGGTTCATGATCTCGCGCAGCGGTACCTGGTGCCAGAATAGATTGGTGCAGAACTCAACCACACCGTTGCTCGGATGGCAAATGCCCGGTACGCCTACGCCGATAGCCTTGATGTCCGAGGTCTTGTGACCCGTCTCGTCAATTATGCGCTGGCACAGAGCCGCCATGTCCGCAATAACAGCCTCAGCACCGCGCTCAACGCCCGTGGACACAGAGCACTTGTGCAGTATATGGCCTTCCTCGTCAACCAGGCCCGCAGCAATATTCGTGCCGCCCAAATCTACACCGATGTACAACATTTGGATAGTCCTCCTCATTTGTGCTTTTTATTAAGTAGCTTAACTGCGCTTGACGCGCATGTTCTCCCGTAGTTATTCGTCGCCAAAATCGTCGTCGTCATCGTCGCCGCCGCGCGCCATGCGGCTCATTAGACGATTGTCCAGCTCCTTGGCCGCATTGTAGCCCTGCTGCTTCAGCCTGAAATTGCGCGCCGCAACCTCCAGCACGATCGCCACGTTGCGTCCCGGCCGTATAGGCAGCTCGATCAGGGGCACCTTAACGCCCATTATCTCGGTGAACTCCTCGGTAAGCCCTAACCGGTCATATTCCTTGTCCTTCTGCCATAGCTCCAGCTTTACCACCATGTCGATCGACTTGGAGTGTATTACCGAACCTATGCCGTACATGGCCGATATGTCGATTATGCCTATGCCGCGTATCTCCATAAAGTGCCGCACTACCTCGGGCGATTCGCCGATAAGTCGCTTGTCCGATACGCGCTTTATGTCCACAACATCGTCCGCAACCAGGCGATGGCCGCGCTTTACCAGCTCCAGCGCCGCCTCGCTCTTGCCAACGCCGCTGTCGCCGTTAATCAGTATGCCCACGCCGTATACGTCAACCAGCACGCCATGGCGCGTGATGCGCGGCGCAAGCCGGTTGTTAAGGTAGTTTGTGATGTTAAGCACAAACTTGCTGGTGGGCAGCGGCGACGAAAATACCCATATGTCGCGCTCCTCGGCCAGCTGCTTCAGCTCCGCCGGGCAGCGTATGCTGCGGCAGATCGTCACGCACGGCAGATCGTACGACATGAAGCGCTTGAGCCGCTCATACCTGACCTGCGGCTCCAATTGGTTGAGGTAGGTCATCTCGACCTTGCCCAGAACCTGAGGCCGCTCATGCGGAAAGTAGTCCAGAAAGCCCGCCAATTGAAGGCCGGGGCGGTTTATGTCGCTGTCCTCAATATTAAGGTGCAAATTGGAACCGGCGTGTATGACCTCCAGCTCCAGCGTCTTTTGAAAATCGCTTGCCTTTACCATCGGCCCGCCTCCCCTCTTACGCGTGAGTGTTCGCCGTCATGCTCTCGATCAGCTGCGCTATGCCCTCATCGGCGTTGGACGCGCATACTATGTCGGCGTGGTCGCGCACGGCCTGACGCGCATTGCCTACTACAACGCCCAGTCCGGCCAGCTCTATCATGCCCAGATCGTTAAGCCCGTCGCCGCACGCCATGACCTCATTCGGCTTTACATTTAGCATACTGCACAGCCGCGCCAGCGCCGCGCCCTTGTTTGCGTCGGGATGGGTCATCTCGATATACATGGGCTTGGATATGGATACGTCAAGGCGGCCCTTGAAGCGCTCCTTCAGTACCGGCAAAAGCTCCTGAGTGCGCTCGGGGGTGTTGATAGTGACTATCTTGGGCATAGGCCCTGTCACGCACTCGCTCGCGGGCTTGCCCAGCTCGCCGCCGACCACGCCCGATACGCGCTCGTAGTACCGGCTGAACTCGCACTGCCTTTCAAAAAAATAGCCCTGCTCGTCATAGGACTGCACATAAAGCCCCATGTCTTCGCACGCTTTAAGCGCCTCGCACGCCAGATCCGCATCGATAAACGTGCGGTCGATGGGCGTGCCGGTCGCGGTATCGACTATCATAGCGCCGTTGAACGCAACCGCGGGCGCGGTCACGCCGAGCTGATTTACATACCTGCGCATGGCCGAATATATGCGCCCCGACGCCAGCGCAATGGTCACGCCCCGCTCTTCAAGGGCGTGAAGCGCGCGTTCGGTGCGCTCGCCGATAGTCTGGTCGTCGCGCAGCAGCGAATCGTCCAGATCGGATATGAACAGCTTTATAGCCACATTTACCTCCGCAAAAATCGCCCGTATGCGAAATATCGAAATCATTATAATACATTTTGCCCGCCATTGAAAGTACCGCGATGAAAAAAATTATTCCATTTGCATTATTCTGCGCAGAAATCGCGGCATTTGCAATTCGCGCTTGTAATACTTTACGGCTTATGATAGAATTCAGATAAAATAAAGCGGCTTTGCGCCGCCGACAGCAAAAGAGGTAATTAGAATGACTTCCGAAGAAAAGAAGATATTCGACGGCGTACTGTTTAAGCCCGGCGATCCTGAGCTAAGGCAGATAAAGCTGCGTTCGCACAACCTGTGCGCCAAATACAACCGCACGACCGAGGACGAGGTGGAGTACCGCGCGCAGCTGCTTGAGCAGATACTGGGCGGCATGGGCAAGGGCGTGTTCGTGCAGGGGCCGATATTCTTCCACTACGGCACCCACACCACCATAGGCGACAAGTTCTTTGGCAACTACAACCTGACCATACAGGACGACGGCAAGGTTACTATCGGCAATAACGTCAACTTCGGCCCGAACGTAACTATAGTCACGCCCATGCACCCGCTTATCGCCGAGGAGCGCAACGCCATGCTGGACGCGGAGGGCAACGTATCGCGCTTCTGCTACGCGCTGCCGGTAACGATCGGCAACAACGTCTGGTTCGGCGCAAACGTAACCGTATGCGGCGGCGTAACCATCGGCGACAACTGCGTGATCGGCGCGGGCAGCGTGGTAACGCGCGACATACCCGCCGGAAGTCTGGCCGCGGGCGTACCCTGCAAGGTAATACGCCCCATCACCGAGGCCGACAGCATGGTGCATAAGCCCGAAATACTGGCGGACAACCACGTAATCGGCAAGGAATAAGTCTTAAAGCAAAACAGGCGCCGCACGATGTTGCAGCGCCTGTTTTTTATATTCAGTTACGATTAGTCGCCCGGTTTAAATTCGACCCTCTTATGTGGCGTGAGCTTGTGCGCTCCCGTCAGGGCGGTTGAGGCTGAGTCGCCGCCTTTGCGCTTGCCCTGCTTGCCGCGCGGGCCGCGGCCCAGCGCGCCGCCCTTGACTTCGGTCAGCAGATCGTCGGGGATTTCGGTTATTGTCTCGTTTTTGCCTTTGTAGGGTTTGCCGTTCATAATACTACCTCCGCTCGCTGTTTTTTCGGCAATTGCCGTACATATTTATATACGAAGAAACTTCGGATATGTACACAGTTTTAAGCAGAAAATTTTACTTTGAACGGTCATGCGCTTATTAGAGTGTGTCTCAAAAAGGGAAATCCGCAAGTTCGAGTGGATTTTTCGTCAGTTCAAGGAATAAATCCGAAGGCTTAGCAGCGCTAAGTCGAGGATTGATGACGCAGAAATGGCGGAAAAGACGCCGAAATTGCGGATTAAGGAATTTTTGAGACACACTCTAAATAAACTCGATTATCTCGTCGCCTGCCGTGCCGCGGGGCGGTTTTTCGGGCTGATTAGGCAGTTTGGGATTTGCGTCGGTGCGCGGGCGGGGCCTAACCGGCCCGCGGGGGCCAAGGCCGCGCACGCCGCCGGACACGGCGTTCATATCGTCGTCGGAAAGCTCGTTCGCCGTAGTTACCTTCTTATCTTCGTCAGGCTTATTAATCATATTCACCGCTCCTTATTCAAATTGCGTGAAACACTGCAGTGCGCGATTTAAGTATAACATAATTTAACCAACGCCGGCTCACCCGTTCGCGCAAAATACGGACGTCTCGCGCCAAAGGCGTTCCGCGCCGCCGCTATGCCTGTATAATATGATATAAATTGTATTACGTACAATCTGAAAAGGGGCGACGAGTACATGGGGCTTGATTTTTTGCTATTGCTTCAGGACTTTCGGGAAAGCGCGGGCATGTGGCTTGCGCCGTTTATGAGCTGGATAACCGAATTTTCGGCCAGCTTCTGGCCGGTGGCGGCGATATGCCTGATATACTGGGCATTTGACCGCAGGGGCGGCCGGCGCATACTGGCGGGTTACGCGGGGGGACTATTCATAAACGGATTTCTCAAGCTGGCTTTTTGCGTGTACAGGCCGTGGATACGCGACGCACGCATACAGCCATACGGCGATTCCAAAACAGCGGCCACCGGCTATTCGTTCCCGAGCGGCCATTCCACGCGCGCCACGGCGACCATGGGCGGCATGGGCTGGCAGCAGCGCAAAAGACGCGCATGGGTTACGGCGCTTGCGGCGATATACGTGCTGCTGGTCATGTTCTCGCGCAATTTTCTGGGCGTGCATACGCCCGAGGACGTTATCGTCGGCTGTGTTTCGACCGTCGGTATGATGGCGCTGACCGGGCTTATCGAAAACTGGAGCGACAAGAAGCCGTCGCGCGACTGGCTGATACTGGCCGCGGCGGCCGCAGTGTGCGTCGCGGCGGCGCTGTACTATGTGAAAAAGCCCTATCCGATTGATTACAACGAGGCGGGCAAGCTGCTGGTCAATCCAGTGTCCATGCGCGCGGACGCTTACGAAGGGCTGGGCTTCCTGCTTGCATTTTCGATATGCCGGCCGTTTGAGCGGCGCTGGTTCGACTTTGACTTGGCGCTTTCGACCAGGGCGCGCGTCGCAGTGGGCATAGCGGCGCTCGTGCCGCTGTATGCGTGGTTCAACTGCATCTGTCCGGCAATAATGAGCGGCATGGGGCGCGCCTTTGGCAAGCTTTTGCGCTTTTCGGTAATCACGGCTTACGTAATGCTGTTTGTGCCGTTCGTGATGAAGCTGGTTTCGGGCTGGCTAAAAAATCGCTGACGCTGTTTAAGGCAAAAGCCGCATCCAATGCCTTAGAGTGTGTCTCAACATTCTAACCATCTGAACAAAAGAAATCTCCGACTCCCATAATTCGGGATGCCGGAGACTTCTTTTGTTCAGTCAAATTACCTGCGCTTTTCCTTCTCGCCGCGTTCAGGATTGGCGCTGGTCAGCATGGCCTCGCACGCCAGCGAGCCTACCGCCGCACCCACTGCGAGGTTAAGCGCGCTCGCGCCCGCCGCCGCCAGCGTATCCGCAAACTCGCGCAGCGAATCGATGAGGTAGCCGCAGAACGCCGCGTACACCTCGCGCACGCCCGCGCCGTCCTCGGCGTTCATCAGACGCGCCACGTCCTCGATCGAGTTAGCTTGCTTTAGCACCACCAGCATCGTCAGCATCGCAAGCTGTTCGCGGCCGTACTTTTTGCCCTCGGGGCGCGCTATCACGCCCATCTTGACATAGTTATTTATCATCGACGGCGTGAGCAGGCGCGACGCGGCCTCGCCGTACAGCGGCGCATACAGCCGCTCGATATATGTTATGACCTGATCCTTGTAAAGCCCCAGATCGGGTATCTGCTCCCAATCCATGGGCTGGTATGCGCGCATCTTATCGATTATTTCCATAATATATCCGTTCCTCGCCCGCATGTGCGTGATGGCGATGCAAAAGCCGATTTTTTTGACATTCAGGCGCGGCACAGCCCCGCCCTTCATAATTATATTATATCATACATGAACGCGGTAAGAAAGCAATTTTGAAGATTTCATGGCATTATCTCCGACTGCTTGACAAGTTAAACGAAATGGTGTAATCTAGTATCAGATACTAGCTCAGGAGGTTCTTAGGATATGAACATTACTGGTATAAGCCTGTGGGGCGATTCGATAGGCAAGGGCGTTATGTACGACGCACAGCGCGGACGGTACGCCATATACGGCGACAATCTGTTCAGCCTGCTAAAGAAGTCTCTGGATATACCGGTTGACAACTACGCGGTTATGGGCTGCACCGCGCCGGTGGGTGAGGAGCGCATGAAGCGCGCCGAATTGCGCGAGGGCAGCCTTGCGGTGATCGAATTCGGCGGCAACGACTGCGACATGCCGTGGGCGGACATATCGGCCGCGCCCGAGGGCGAGTATCTGCCCAAAACGCCGCTGGACAAATTCTGCGGCTCAGTGCGCGGCATGGTCTATCGCGCGCGCGCGCAGGGCGCAATCCCGGTGCTGGTCACTCCCCCGCCGCTGGACGCGGGGCGATACTTCAACTGGGTGTCGCGCAAGCTGAATGCCGACAACATACTGGACTATTTAGGCGACGTACAATACATATACCGCTGGCAGGAGCACTACGCGAGCGCGGTCAGACGCATCGCGAGCGAGACCGGCTGTGCGCTGTGCGACATACGCGACCAGTTTTTGGCACTCCGGCGCATCGACAGACTGCTTTGCGTGGACGGAATCCATCCAAATCAGCAAGGTTACTCAATAATTTCCAACTATGCCACGAAACGATTGAATGAAGTTTACGATGTTGTCATATAATATAGATAAGCGAGCTGTCCGAGCGGCAAGCTGCCTTCTTTTTGAAACGCACCACCGTGCATCCGTCGGGTATATGTACGGTCGGCGCATTTTTTGTGTCAGTTTATAAGCACGCATATTTGCTCAGGCACGCGCCGTATGCTTTCTGCCCTGCCCTTATCCATATAAAAATTTCATTATGAGGATTTTAAGACACACTCCAATAATTTGGTGTTTATAAATCGTCCATATCAACCTAATGCGCCCAAAAACTTCATTTTCAGCCGGCAGGCATTGACGAAACTCCAAAAGAACGTTATAATTAAAGACTGTATGGAACTGCATTCTGTCATCCAGTATTGGCCGTAAAATCGCGGCCAAGCAGACAAGGAACGCGTGCCGCCCACACGGACGCGCGAGCGAAACGGCAGTATGACAGGCATGTAAAGGAGGAGCTGGAACTCATGAACAGGAAAGGAAAAGACATCCTTATACTGGCCGTTATTGTGGCGCTGACAGTATGCGTGGGTCTGCTGGCGATAAACGGCGCTCAATTTGGCAAGTGGCGTCTGAAGCCTGTGGGTGAAGCGATCTCGCTGGGTCTGGATCTGCGCGGCGGCGTATACGCGGTATACAAGGCCAAGGATCCCTCTCAGGAGAATCTGGATACCCTGATCGACGGTACGATCAACATAATGCGCACGCGCCTTTCTGACAAGGGCTACAACGAAGCCACCGTCACCAAGCAGGGCAGCGACCGCATCCGCATAGAGATACCCGACGTGCAGGATCCCGCGTCCGTGCTCGACATAATCGGCACGCCCGCGCATCTGGAATTCCGCACGACTGACGGCGAGGTAGTAATCACCGGCGACGACGTACAGAGCGCCACTGCCGTAACCGACGCCGCGGGCAGCGAGTACAAGGTACGCCTGGTGCTCAACGAGTCGGGCAAGGAGGCCTTTGCCAAGGCCACATCCGAGAACATCGGCAAGACCATTTCGATTTACCTGGACGACGACGTGATTTCCTCGCCCCGCGTAAATTCGGCGATCACCGGCGGCGAGGCCGTGATCGAGGGCAACTTCACGCTGGATTCCGCGCGCGAGCTGGCCAGCCTGATTCAGTCGGGCGCGCTGCCGCTGGACATCGAGCAGGACGAAGTATCCGCCGTATCCGCTACGCTGGGCGTTGACGTTATCGAGCGCGCGGTCAGGGCCGGAATAATCGGCGTTGTGCTGGTAATGCTGTTCATGATCGTTATGTACCGCATGAGCGGTCTGCTGGCGTCGCTGGCGCTGACCATATACATAATCATCGTATTCTACCTGATGGCGCTGGTACCCGGCATACAGCTCACCCTGCCCGGCATCGCGGGCGTTGTACTGGCCATAGGTATGGCGGTTGACGCAAACGTCATCATATTTGAGCGCATCCGCGAGGAGCTCAAGACCGGCCGCACGATGGATTCGGCCATCAAGCGCGGTTACAAGAACGCCCTGAGCGCAATCATCGACTCCAACGTGACCACGATAATCGCCTCGTTCGTGCTTATGTACTTCGGCACCGGTGCGATCAGGGGCTTTGCCAACACGCTGTTCATCGGCGTTGTGGTATCGATGTTCACCGCAATAGTCATAACCCGCGTACTGCTCAAGTGCATGGTCGGCGCGGGCGTGGACAACCCCAAGCTGTATGCGCGCTGAGAGGAGGAGGGGCGACATGAGTAAGTTTTCATTCACCAAGCATTATAAGGTTGCTCTGATCATCCCGGCGGTAATTGCCGTAGTGTGCCTGGTGCTTTCCCTGTTTGGTCAGGGCATGAACCTGGGCATAGACTTCACGGGCGGTTCGCTGCTCACCTATGACATGGGCGGCGAGTTCGATATGAACAAGGTTGACGAGGCCGTAAAGGCCGCGGGTATAACCGAGTATCAGGCGGTAAAGAGCGGCGTGGACGTACAGGACACGCTGCAGATTCGCCTGAAGAGCGACATGTCCACTGAGGAGCTGCGCGGCGCTCTGGACGACAAGCTGTTCGAGGCGTTCCCGGACGCGAGCTTCACCAATCAGGACTTCGTGGGCGCAATCGCGGGCCGCGACCTGATTGCCAACGCATTCTACTCGGTGCTGATCGTGGCCGTGTGCATGTTGATTTACGTGGCCATACGATTTGACTTTAAGAGCGGCCTAACCGCCGTGCTGGCGCTTTTGCACGATGTACTGATGATGATATGCGGCATGGTGCTGTTCCGCAACGCGTTCCAGGCGGACTCCTCCTTCATCGCCGCCATGCTGACTATCGTTGGTTATTCGATCAACAATACGATTATCATATTCGACCGCATACGCGAGAATCAGAAGCTGGGCGCTTTCCGCGGCAAGCCGCGCATGGAGCTGGTTGACGTAAGCGTACGCGAAACCCTGTCCCGTACCATCAACACGTCGATCACCACGCTGATTACGATCGTGCTGCTGTTCATCCTGGGCGGCAACTCGATCCGTCAGTTCGCTTTCCCGATCATCGTGGGTATCGTCGCGGGCGTGTACTCCTCGGTCATGCTGAGCGGCCAGACCTGGGCCTACATCATCGACCACAACCTGCTGAGCCGCAAGTCCAAGGAAACTGCTAATGGCAAGGTAAAGCCGTCCAAGGCGTAAGTTATTCACTGAGTTTTCCGACCGCCTCGACAGTATGCTGAGGCGGTCTTACTTTTAGGCGGGTTCATCGTTGTAAGGCGTGAAACTCGGCACGGCTGGCTGTCGCTGTTAAGGCGATTCGCGCGCGAGGCTTGAGCGCGCTTTGCATCGCGAGCGCGGCTCAGGCTGGCTTACCGCCTTGACCTTAAGCAAACACATTCGTTCCGGCGAAGCGATTTCGCCGGGATATGGCATGACGGACGCTCCCCTCGCCCGCCATGCCATATCCCGGATGAGGCATACTGCGCGCCCCGATTTGATGGAGGTAATTGCATTGTTGGTATTCAGACCCCGTGATGTGGAAGACAGCGCCGCCCTGTGCGACGCGGATGGCGTATCGCCACTGATGCGGCAGCTGCTGGCCCAGCGCGGCATAGTCACGCGCGCGCAGGCCGACGCGTTTTTGCACCCGTCGGTAAGTCAATTACATGACCCGATGCTGATGCAGAACATGTCCAAGGTATGCGCGCGCATATGCGAGGCGTTGGAGAAGCGCGAGCGGATATGCGTATACGGCGATTACGACGTGGACGGCGTGACCAGCGCGTCGATCATGTCCGGGTATCTGCGTTCGCTGGGCGGCGACGTGCGCGTGTACATACCCTCGCGGCATCAGGAGGGATACGGGCTTAACATAAAGGCGCTGGAAGACCTGACGCACGAATGCAGCCTGATAATCAGCGTGGACTGCGGCATAACCAGCGTGCAGGAGGCCGCGTATGTGCAGTCGCTGGGGCGCGACATAATCGTGACCGATCATCACCAGCTGCCGCCCGAACTGCCGGGATGTCTGTGCCTTGACCCGCTGATGGGCGACTATCCATTCCGCAAGCTGTGCGGCGCAGGCGTGGCCATGAAGGTTGTGCAGGCATTGGGCGGCGTGGAGGCGCTGGAGCCGTACTGGGATTTGGCGGCGCTGGGCACAATTGCCGACATCGTACCGCTGCTGGACGAGAACCGCGTCATAACCAGCATCGGACTTGCGCACATGAATCAGAACATGCGGCCGGGATTGCGGGCGCTGTGCCGGGTAGCGGGCATGAAGCAAAGCCCGGACGGCACGTACAAGGTAACGTCGGGCAACATCGCGTTTCAGATTGCGCCGCGCATAAACGCGGGCGGGCGCATGGAGAGTGCGGTACAGTGCGTGGAGCTATTGACCAGCAGCGATGCGCGGCGGGTTGAGGAGCTGGCCGAGCGGCTGGCCGAGGACAATGCACAGCGGCAGGAGCAGGAGATGGCGATGATTGCTGCGGCGGAGAAGACGCTTGCGGATGCGGACTTTACGTCGTTCCGGGCGATTATAATATGCGGCGAAGGCTGGAACCCGGGCGTTGTGGGGTTGGCCGCGTCGCGTTTGACAGAGAAGTATCATTACCCGTCCATCGTACTTTCGCGCAGCGGGGACATGTGCGTGGGGTCGTGCCGCTCGATACGCGGGGTGGACATATTCGCGGCATTGTCCAGCTGTCGAGATTTATTCACGCGGTTTGGCGGGCATCCTCAGGCGGCAGGACTTACCATACGCGCGTGCGATCTGGACAAGCTGGTTGTGCGGCTCAACGACTATCTGCGCAAGAACACCGACCCGCGCGTATACCTGCCCGATGTGGAATACGACTGCGACATTGAACCGGGTCAGCTTACGCTTGACACGGCGCGCGAGTTGGAACTGCTTGCGCCCACGGGATTTGGCAATCCCGCACCGCTATTCCGCATACAGGCGAACATGGCCACGGCAGCACCGGTAGGCCGGGACGGAGCGCATTTGAAGGCGATATTGGACTGCGGCGGGGTACAGCTTGGCGCGATAGGCTTTCGCATGGGCGAGCGTGCCGCCGAGGTACGCGGCGCGCGGCAGGACATTATATTTAGCCTTAGTATAAATTCATACATGGGTGTTGATCGGGCGCAGGCGGAGTTAAAAGCGATAGGCAGCGTATCGCCAAACGCGGACATAGCGCGGCTTGAGCAAAATGCCGAGCGGGATTACATTTGCTATCTTGACAGCATATTGTATAATATTAGCAACGATGCAGCGCCCATACGCGAGATTACGCCCGAGCAGCTTGCAGCGCTATTACGGCGCGACGCACAGGGCATAGTCATGGTGGGCGAGACGCCCTCGCAATTACGCAAGGCTTTAATCATGTTAGGCGGCCTAGGCGTAACCGGCCTGCCCGACGTAAGCCGGGGGTACCCTACCGACCGGCGCGCATTCAACGCGCTCTGTCTATGTCCCATGGGCGTTCCCCCGAAGGGCTACAAATACTATGTATCGTTAGGCGGCTGGCTAGACGATTCGATTGCAAGTCAGCTAGAGCGTGCAGGCTTAGCCGTTCTCCGTCTAAAAGGCGCGTCCCCCTCCCCCGCATTAAAGCCGGACGACGATCATCTCCGTGAGGCCTACAAATACGTATCGCGCAATGCCTTAACGTTAGCGGGCACGTTGGACGCACAAAAACTAGCCGACATGATAGCGGCGGGCGCAGGCATAACTCCCGCGCAAGCGATAGTAACGATGCACATATTCCGCGAACTGGAGTTAGTTTCATTCACCCGCGAAGCACGCGCGCTACTTGTACCGCCTATGCACAAGGTGAATTTAAGCGACAGTTTGATTTACCGGAAGTTGGGGTAACGAGGGGTTACGGTTCTTTCTTTTTAGGAAAAAAGAAAGAACCAAAGAAAAACCGATTGGGCTTTCTCCCGTTTAGTTGGCTGGTGATCGTTTCAGGGGGACGCCTTTT
>OLNE01002179.1_pt1 | contig 12634 bp, 10 predicted proteins | sample 1672431 | NCBI WGS metagenome assembly OLNE01 (sample SAMEA3136685, study PRJEB25190) | human gut metagenome | reverse complement strand
ACATGATGGCCACCAAGGAGACCTGGCCGTTCTTCATCCTCGGCTTCGTCCTCGCCGCCATCTCGCAGCTGACGCTCATCGCCCTCGGCCTCATCGGCATCTCGCTCGCCCTCATCTACCTCGGCCTCAAGGACATGGCCAAGCAGGGCGGCGGCAACGGTGGGTCCGGCGACCCGCTCGGCGACATCCTGAACGACTACGAGTAGGAAGGGGGAGTGATCACCATGGCAGAGAACAAGGTTCAGCTTACTAAGTCCGATCGACAGAAGGTCTGCTTCCGTCACCAGTTCCTCCAGGGCTCGTGGAACTACGAGCGCATGCAGAACGGCGGTTGGTGCTTCGCGATGATCCCCGCGATCAAGAAGCTCTACACCGACAAGGACGACCAGATCGCCGCCCTGAAGCGTCACCTCGAGTTCTACAACACGCACCCCTACGTGTCCGCGCCGGTCATCGGCGTCACGCTCGCCCTCGAGGAGGAGCGTGCTAACGGCGCCCCCATCGACGACGTCGCCATCCAGGGCGTGAAGGTTGGCATGATGGGCCCGCTCGCCGGCGTCGGCGACCCGGCCTTCTGGTTCACCCTTCGCCCGATCCTCGGTGCTCTGGGCGCCTCCATCGCGCTCTCCGGCAGCATCATGGGCCCGCTTCTGTTCTTCTTCGCGTGGAACATCATCCGCTATGCGTTCCTGTGGTACACGCAGGAGTTTGGCTACAAGGTGGGTTCCTCCATCGCCAAGGACCTCTCCGGCGGCCTCATGGGCAAGATTACCGAAGGTGCCTCCATTCTTGGCATGTTCATCATCGGTGCGCTCGTCCAGCGCTGGGTGTCCATCTCCTTCACGCCGATCGTCTCGCAGATTCCTCAGGCTGAGGGCGCCTACATCGACTGGAGCAAGCTTCCCAGTGGCTCCGAGGGCATTAAGGAGGCCCTGACCCAGTACAACTCCATCGGTGCCACCGCCCTGGACGCCACGAAGGTCACGACGCTGCAGCAGAACCTCGACCAGCTCATCCCCGGCCTCGCCGCCGTGCTGCTCACGCTTCTGTGCTGCAAGCTGCTCAAGAAGAAGGTCAGCCCGATCGTCATCATCCTGGCCCTCTTCGCCGTGGGCATCATCGGTCGTCTGCTCGGCTTCATGTAGGATGTAGCCGCATAGCGACTTCTCAAGGGCCGCTTCCCGCGCTGGGGAGCGGCCCCTTTCGTAGGGTGGGAGCAAGAAGGAGGCCGTGATGGCCCAGTCTCAGAACACGAGGGTCGAGTACACGGAGAGGGCGAGCTTCCTCTCCGGGCTTGGCACGTACGGCGACGTCATGGTGGGGGACCGCGCGTTCGAGTTCTACAACGAGCGCAACCGCGACGACTTCGTCCAGATCCCCTGGGACGAGGTGGACTACGTGGCCGCCGAGGTGCTGCCGGGCAAGAAGATCAGCCGCTTCGCCATCTTCATCAAGGACGGCAACAAGTTCGTCTTCTCCACGCGCAACAACAAGGCAACGCTGCGCGCCGTCCGCGAGCACGTGGACGCGAGCCGCATCCAGAGGAGCCCCTCGCTTCTCGACGTCCTGAAGGCCGGCGTGAGGGCCATCCCCAAGATCCCCTCGATGATCCGTCACGAGAAGTAGTCCCCTTGTGCCCGTCCCACGCCGTGGACGGCGGCTGCATGTGTGCAGCTCTTGGGAGTATGCCCGGCGCGTGCATGGGCCCATATCGGGCGTGCTACAATACCAGACTGCATGAACGTATGTGGTTCGCGCGCACGCGGGCCTAAGACAGGAAGAGAGTCTTTAGATGCAGCAGATCAGCACCGCCGAGTTCAAGAACGGCATGGGCCTCAAGATCAAGGACAAGATCTACACCCTCGTCGAGTTCCAGCACGTCAAGCCGGGCAAGGGCGGCGCCTTCGTTCGCTACAAGATCAAGGACCTCCGCTCCGGCCGCGTCATCGGCGACCAGACCTGCAACGCCGGCTCCAAGTTCGACTCCGTCATGCTCTCCACCAAGGAGATGCAGTACCTCTACAACGACGGTGACAACTACTACTTCATGGACATGAGCACCTACGAGCAGATTCCGGTGCCCGCCGACTTCATCGGCGACAACGCCAAGTGGCTCAAGGAGAACGACGTCTGCCAGCTCATGTACGCCGACGACGACCTGCTCACCGTCCAGCCCCCCATGTTCATCGAGGTCGAGATCACCAAGACCGACCCGGGCTTCAAGGGCGACACCGTCCAGGGCGGCGGCAAGCCGGCTACGGTCGAGACGGGCGCCGTCATCCAGGTGCCGATGTACCTCAACGAGGGCGAAGTCATCAAGATCGACACCCGCGAGGGCAAGTTCGTCTCCCGCGTCTAGCGTCTATCAACGGGCCCGCGTGCCACTTGTCGGCACGCGGGCGCTTTCGCACCGAAAGGGGCAGTCATGAGCAATGAGCTGAGAATCGCCGGCATGGGCGTCTCCAAGAGCGTCGTCTCCACGATCGTGAGCGCCGCCGCCGAGAAGGTCGAGGGCGTGGCCTCCGTCTATGGCAAGGACATCGCCAGTGGCATCATCGCCATGCTGACCTCCAAGCCCCAGCCCACGACGAGCGCCGTCGAGTGCAGCGTTGTCGACGGCGACGCCATCGCCATCACCGTTCGTCTCGTCGTGTTCTTTGGCTACCCGTTCACCAAGCTCGCCGAGGAGGTCCGCGCCGCCGTTGCCGAGGCCGTGGATGCCCAGATTGGCGTGCGCGTCGCTAGCATCGACGTCTGCATCGATGAGCTCGTCTTCCCCAAGGAGTAGGCCTTGTCTTCTAGCCACAAGCACATCGGGGGACGCACGCTCTCTCGCTGCAATGCCCTTCAGCTTCTGTTCCAGGCCGAGGCCAGCGGTCGTTCCGTCGCTGACGTCCTCTCCGGCGAGTACGCCCTGTCCGAGGGCCCGCTTGACGAGTACGGCGAGCTTCTCGCGCGTGGCACGTACGAGCACCTTGCAGACATTGACGCCGTGCTTTCCGAGGCCTCGCGCAACTGGAGCCTCTCTCGCGTCTCTGCCACGGACCGCAACCTGCTGCGCATCGCTCTGTTCGAGATCCTCTACGTTGACGAGGTGGCCTCCGCGGTTGCCATCGACGAGTGCGTCGAGCTCGCCAAGGCGTTTGGCAGCTCCGAGGAGTCCAGCCGTTTTGTGAACGGCATCCTCGGCCGCATTCAGACCGACATCGACGCCGGCGTCGACGTTGTGGAGAAGGGTCACGCCCACGCGGCCGCCGAGGCCGAGGAGCGCGCTCGTCAGCAGGCTGCCCACGAGCAGTCCTTTGGCGAGGATGACTATCCCTATGACGACGGTGACAACTGGTCTGAAGAGGGCGAGTAGCCCCTATGGCCAAGGCTCCCGACACCTCCGGCTACGAGCGCTTCTCTGACGTTACGGCTCGCCTTGATGAGATCATTGCGGACGTGCGCAAGAAGGACACGTCGCTCGAGCGCTCTCTTGACCTCTTTGACGAGGCCATCGCGCTGGGAACGCGCGCCGTGGACCTCGTTGACAAGGCGGCGTTCTCTCCCGAGGAGCGCGAGCGCCTGGCCGAGCCCGTCTCGGCGCAGGATGCCGATGAATGCGAGAAGGCCGCCGGCGAGTTCGAGGCCAAGGCCGCGGCCGAGCGCGCCAACGCAGACTCTGCCGATGAGGCCAAGTAGCCGTGCCGAAGCACAGGCTTGACGATGAGCTCGTGGCGCAGGGCTTCTTTCGCTCCAAGGACGACGCGATGCGCGCCGTCATGGCCGGTGACGTCTCCGGCCCCTCCATGCGCTATGCGTCCGCAGGCACGCAGGTTCGCTCTGGTTGCGAGCTGCACGTGCGCGGTCAGCTTCCCTACGTGAGTCGAGGCGGCCTCAAGCTTGAGCGCGGCCTCGACTTCTTTGGCGTTGATCCCACGGGCCTTACCTGCGTGGACGTGGGCTGTTCCACCGGTGGCTTCACCGATTGCTTGCTCAGCCGTGGCGCCGCTCGCGTGACGTCTGTTGACGTGGGCTACGCTCAGTTCGACTGGTCGCTCAGGCAAGACGAGCGCGTGACGCTTCTGGAGCGCACGAACATCGTTGACGTTCCCAACGAGGAAAACGCGGCCACGTTTGACCTAGCTGTCTGCGACGTCTCATTCACCTCAGTGCTTACCATACTGCCCGCCGTGTGCGAGCTTCTCGGCCCGCAGGGGCGCTTTCTCACGCTCGTGAAGCCCCAGTTCGAGGCTGCTCGCGAGGATGTGGGGGAGGGAGGCGTCGTGCGCAGGCCCGAGGTGCGTCGACAGTCCGTGGAGCGCGTGGCCGCGGCGCTCAACGAGGCCGGCCTTGCCGTCCAGGGCTGCTGTGAGAGTGCGATCACGGGCGCCAAGGGAAACCACGAGTACCTGCTCCTCGGCGTGCGCGGAGAGCGGCCCGCGGAGCTCGACCTCTCGTTCATCGCGTAGCTGTCAGTTCAACTTAATAGACACTTATCGTGCCAATCGTCCCCAAGATTGGCCTTTGCCTGCAACGCTTAGGGGCGATAACACGATAAACAGCAGGCGGGCGCCGTTGCCTTGTAAGCAGCGACGCCCGCCTTTACTCTCAGTGTCCTCTCAGGACTACATGAGCTTGGTACTCTCGAGCTTTCTCTCAACCCACTCGTTGAGGCGAATGATTGGCTTGCGAAGCACGAGGCCCAGCAAGAGCGCAGGTACGATAAATGCAGCGAGCGTGCCAAGGCTCACCCAGAAGTCGTTGCCGTACAGGCCGAACATGGCGGCGCGCATGGCGTTCTCCGCGTGGACGAACGGCAGGAACGGGTAGATGGCCTGGAACGCCTGGGGCAGCATCTCGCGTGGGAACGTGCCGCCCGAGCCGGCGACCTGGATGACCATGAGCACGACGGCAATGGCCTTGCCCACGTCTCCGAACGAGGCCGTGAGCGCGTAGATGATGTTCACGAACGTGAAGCTCGCCAGCCAGCCGGCAAGGAAGAACAGCACGGGATTGGCGCACTGGACGCCGAGGTAGTACAGGTCTCCCGCGCAGATGAGCGTGCTCTGCAGAAGGCCGATGAGCGCGAACAACGCAAGACGCGCGATATAGGCTTGCGTGTGGCTGCAGCCCGTCTCCTCGAGGGCCTTCTCGCTCGCGTTGGTCTTCACGAGGGCGGCAAGCACAACGCCGCCGATCCAGATGGCGAGCGTCGTGTAGAACGGGGCCATGGCGCTGCCGTTGTTCTCGATGGCAAAGACGGCGTTGCGGTCCACCGCCACAGGCGAGGAGATGAAGCTCGCGAGGTCGTCGGGGTTGGCTGTGAGGATGTCTCGCACCTGCTGCATGTCCTGGGAGTCGAGCGCGGCGCTGAGCTTGGCGTGCAGCTCGGAGAGCCTCGATGCCGCCGTGTCGAGGGCGTCTGCCGCCTCGTTGATGGCGCTCGCGGCGTCTCCCAGGCCGTCTGCGGCAGAGGCCGCCATGGAGCTCACGTCGCCAAGCGTCTTGGAGAGGCTGTCCGTGATGGTCTGGGCATTGCCAGCTGCGCCGTCGATCTGGTCCGCCAGGGTGCCGAGGCTTCCCCTGAGGTCGCTCTCGTAGACGCCCTGCACGGTGGTGATGCCACTCTTGGCGCTCGTGATGACGCCGGAGAGCTTCTCCTTGGCGTCCGCCGCGGTCTGCTTGCCGCTCGCAACGTCGCCTGCGGTCTTGTTGAGCTGCGAGGAGAGCGTGCGCATCTGTCCGGCGGCGGCGCTCGCCTGCGCCTGTCCCTCACTCGCGTTGTCGCGGGCATTCACGGCCGCTGCGCGAGCCTTGGTAAGCACGGCGTAGAGAGGGTCGGTCTCTGCCATGACGGCGAGCTGCGCGTCGATGTCTTTGATGGCGTTCGAGGCGGTGTCTGCGGCGTCCCCCAGCTTGGAGGAGAGGGCGTCGAGCCTGCTCGCGCTGTCATCGGCCACGCCGGCGGCGGATCCCAGGGCGGAGGTGAGCTTGTCAATCTGGCCGTCTGCCGTGGAGAACGCCTGGTCGACGGCGCCGCTCACGGAGTCCAGGCTCGAGGTGCTCGAGGAGATTGCGCCATTGAGCGAGTCGGTGGCGCCATCGAGCGCGCTGCCGAGCCCGCGCACGTCGTTTGCCGCGGAGGAGAGGCTGCCGCTCAGGTCGAGCGTGGAGGAGAGCGACGTGCCAAGCGTTGAGGAGGAGCTGCCAAGCATGCCCTGCGTGGAGCCGATGACGCCCGAGAAGTCGCGCAGGTTGGTGGCGGTGTCGGTGAGCGCGGAGGTGGAGGAGGACACGGCGTCGTCGAGCTTGGCGGCCACGTCGGCGAGATTGTCGTCATCGAGGTAGTTGCCCAGCTCCTCGAGCACGCCGGCGCCCACCGTGGTGATGGAGCTCGCGAACGACTTGTTGATGTCTGCCTGGATGGCCGAGGAGGCCTTGTTCGTGACGATCTGCGCGATCGCGTTGGCCTTGTCGTTCTGGTAGAAGGTGACCTGCGGGCGCGTGGGATTGGGCGTGAGCACGGTCATCATCTCGGTGGAGAAGTCCTCCGGGATCACGACGGCCGCGTAGTACTCGCCGGAGCGCACGCCCTCGAGGGCGTCCTCCTCTGAGGTGAAGGTGTAGCCGATGCTCGTGGACTCGCGCAGCTCCGCCTCCACGCGGTCGCCGAAGTTGATCTCCACGGGCATGAGGTCCGAGGAGTAGCCTGCGTCGCAGTTGGCGACGGCCACCTTGAGGTTGTCGGTGTTGCCGTAGGGGTCCCAGGAGCCGGCGATGTTGAACCAGGCGTAGAACGTCGGCACGACGATGATGCCCACGATGACGACGAGGCTGATGACGTTCAGGTGCAGGCGACGGGCGTCACGCTTGATGAATGACCAGATCTTGCTCATCCTACGCCTCGCCTCCCTTCGTGGAATCGGTTTCGGTCTTGGCGTCGCTGTCCTCGGCGGTCTTTGGCTGCTGGTCGGCCGCGATGCCGCCCCTGCGCTCGAGGCGCATCTTGTCGAGCGGGGCGAATGCCATGAACTCCTCTCGCAGCTCGTCGTCGAGAAGCGCGTAGAGCTGCTCGGGAGCCATGTCCGCGAGCGTCGTCTTCTCGCTCACGCGGGTGTGCAGGTACTCCACCACGATGAGGAACGTGCAGATCACCACGAGCGAGAGAATCCAGAGCATGAGCATGGCGAACTTGTGCGGCAGCACGAACATGAGCGCGAGCAGCACGAGCGGGACCCAGATGAGCGCCGCAAAGCCGCGCTTGACGAGCACGGGGTACATGAGCTCGAACTTGGCCGCCCTCTCGAGGAACGTGGCCTTGTACTCGCCCGAGTTCATGATGACCTTCACGATCGTGGCAAGGCGGAAGCGCGTGTGGCCGGCGGCGTCGCGCTCGGTGATCATGAGGTCGGTGTCGGCGAGCCTGCGGTCGAACAGCGTGTTGATGTTGAGCAGGTGCCTGCGTGCCGTGACGCCGATGAGCAGGCTCGGGATGAGGAACAGCAGGAGCACGAGCAGGTTGGTTGCGTAGTAGCTGCCGTAGAAGCCCGCGATGGCCTCGCGCATGGCGTTGATGCCGTAGGTGAACGGAAGCCAGGGGTGCAGGTTCTTGAAGAAGTCCGGCATCATCTCGATGGGGTAGGTGCCCGAGGCTCCGGGAATCTGGAGGATGACGAGCAGCACCGCGATGGCCTTGCCGATGTGCTTGAAGGCCACGGAGATGGCGTAGACGAAGAACACGTAGACGAAGCTCTCGACCATGCCCGCGAACACGAACGCCACGGGATTGAGGCACTGGATGCCGAGTGCGATGTCTCCCACGCAGCAGATGATGGCCTGGAGCTGGCCGATGAGGTTCATGAGCAGCCAACGGCCAAAGAAGCCCTGCCATGGCTTGAACTTGCCGATGCCCTCCTCGTCAACCTCGAGCTTGTAGATGGCCACGAGCACAAAGCCTCCCACCCACAGGGCCAGGTTGGTGTAGAAGGGCGCCACGCCGCTGCCGTAGTTGGCCACCGGGTAGATGGGGGAGGAGACCATGTCCACGGGCGAGCCCACGAAGTCTCCCACCTGCTCGGCGTCCAGTCCGAGGACATCCTGCAGGACCGAGAAGGTCTCAGCGCTCTGGATGGCCGCGGCGTCGGTCGCCAGGCCGCCCACCTTGTCCGCAGCGCCGCTCACGGCGTCCGCGGTCTGGGAGAGTGCGTCCGCACTCTGGGAGAGCACGCCGTCGAGCTGGGCGAGGGCACCGTCTACCTGGGAGAGCATGGGGGCAACGGCGCTCGAGAGGCCCACGAGGCGACCTCCTGCGTCCGCAAAGGAGTCGAGAGAGTTGGAGAGCGCCGGCAGCGTCGTGCTCGCAAGCGAGCCCTGGAGGCTCGAGAGGCCCTGGGCGGTGCTCTGCACGGCGTCGTTCACGGAGGTTGAGAGGCCGCTCACGGCGTCGTTCGTCTCCTTGATGGAGCCCGAGACGCCCTTGAGCTGCTCGATCTTGCCAGACGTGGCAGAACGCAGCTCGTCGATGGCGGCGAGTGCTTGCTGGATGGATGCGAGCATCTGCTGCTTGTTGGGGACGGTGTCGGGCAGGGCGCTCACCTTGGCCTGGGCCTGCTCGAGCGAGGAACGCATGCTCGCGAACGTGTTGTCGTTGAGCGCGCCCACCTGCGAGATGGCGCCGTCGAGCTGGCCCTGGGCCCAGCCGATGTCACCGCAGATCTCCCCGATGCTGTGGTTTGCCTCGGCAGAGATGCCAGAGATGGTGGAGACGCCCGTGCCAAGGGCGCCCGAGAGCTGCGCCCCGAGCGTCTGGGCCTTGGTGCGCGTTGCCCCCAGGGTGTCCATGGATTGGGAGAGGGCGTCAGAGAGCGACGTGGCGCTCGAGCTCACCTGGGAGAGGGTGGTGCGGGCGTCGGCGACGGTCTGGCGAGCGTCTGCGATGGTCTGCTGGGCGCCGGAGAGATCTCCGGAGAGGTTCGTGAGCAGCACCTGGACCTGCGAGAGGTCCGAGCTGAGCGTTGCCGTGGCGGCATCGGACTCTGCCATCAGGCTCGTGGAGAGTCCCTGGAGCTTCTCGGTGATGGTCTTGCCCACGACGCCCACGAACTCGTTTGCGATTTGCGTCTCGAGGGTCGTGGAGCCGGTGTCGGTCACCTTGGGGGAGATGGCGTTGAGCTTCTCGTTCACGTAGTAGGCTATGTGGGCCTGGTTCGTGTCGCCCGAGAGCACGTCTCCCAGCGAGCTCGTGAAGTCCTCGGGCACGACGAAGGCTGCGTAGTAGCGGCCCGCGTTCACGCCGTCGAGGGCGGCCTGCTCGTCATCGACGAACGTCCAGCCAAGCTGGGTGTTCTCCTTGAGCTGCTCCTCGATCATGCCGCCGGCGTTTATGGTCCCCATGTCCCCTACCTCGGCGCCCCTGTCCTCGATGACGACAGCGATGGGCACCGTGCTCGTGTTCTCATAGGGGTCCCAGTTGGCCAGGATGTTGAACCAGGCGTACAGGGAGGGGATGATCGCCACGCCTATGGCGATGACGATGGCGACGGGGTTCGCGAGTATTCGCTTGAGGTCGCGCTTGAAGATCTGGAACGCTGTTCTCACGTGGAGACTCCTTGTGCAGTGCGCTGCCGTATGCATACAAAGTATGTGGGCGAGGTGGATTCTCGTCCGCAGACTAGCGTTGTATACCCTAGCAAGTCGGCAGTATTCGTTGGTCTAGCAGAGAAGTTTACATAATTTCTTTGGTTTACAGGGACCGGGCGAGGGAATAAACTGACTTAGCCCGATAAGGGCGCTCGTCAAGAGGCGTCGCGGACATATGACCGTGACGCATAGAGCCGAGGGACCGAGCCCGATGACGCTCCGACAACCCACCCGCACGCGTGCGGGCAGGGTGCCAATTCTCGGCGGCCACGCATGTGGCCGGAAGACGGGGGAAGGCATGACTGGCACGTCATCAACGTCCCCTATGCAATGGCACGGGGGACGTTTTTTCGTCTCCGGGGCGGCGGTGCGTCCGTTGCCCAACGAGGTTCGGCGGAAATCGCCGGAGAGGAGCGGATGGCAATGAGCCAGCTGGCCCAGGAGAGCTACTACTTCACGTCGGAGTCCGTGACGGAGGGTCACCCCGACAAGGTGTGCGACCAGATCAGCGACGCCGTGCTCGACGCGATTCTCGAGAAGGAGGCACGTCTGGAGGCCGAGGGCTACGTGGCCCCCAACGGCCAGCCCGCGAACGTGGAGAACGTGCGCTGCGCCTGCGAGACGTTCGCCACGACCGGCACCATCGTCGTGGCCGGCGAGATTCGCACGCAGGCCTACGTCGACGTCCAGGAGATTGCGCGCAAGACGCTCAAGCGCATCGGCTATGACCGTGCTAAGTACGGCTTTGACTGCGAGACGTGTGGCGTCATCTCCATGATTCATGGGCAGAGCCCCGACATCGCCCAGGGCGTGGACGAGTCGTTTGACGCGCAGGCGGGCCGCACGCAAGACCCGCTGGACAGGATCGGCGCCGGAGACCAGGGCATGATGTTCGGCTACGCCTCGGACGAGACGGACGTCCTCATGCCCATGCCCATCTACCTGGCCCAGAGCCTCGCCAAGCGCCTTGCAGACGTGCGCAAGTCCGGCGAGCTTGCCTACCTGCGCCCGGACGGCAAGACCCAGGTCACCGTGCGCTACGAGGCAGACCGCCCCGTCGAGGTCTCGGCCATCGTGGTGTCCACGCAGCACGACCCCGAGGTCGAGGACATGGGCGTCATCAGGGCGGACGTCACCGAGCACGTCATCGCGCCGGTGCTCGATGCGGCGAACATCCCCTGGAAGAACGCCGACATCTACGTGAACCCCACCGGGCGCTTCGTCGTGGGCGGCCCCATGGGAGACACGGGCCTCACGGGCCGCAAGATCATTGTCGACACCTATGGCGGCATGGGTCGTCATGGCGGCGGCGCCTTCTCGGGCAAGGACTGCACGAAGGTGGACCGCTCGGCCGCCTACGCCGCACGCTGGGTTGCCAAGAACATCGTGGCCGCCGGTCTTGCCCACAAGTGCGAGGTGCAGCTGGCATATGCCATCGGCGTGTCCCACCCGCTGTCGGTGCTCGTGGACACCAAGGGTACGGGCTCGGTGAGCGACCGCGTGATCGAGGCGGCCGTCGAGCGCGTCTTCGACCTGCGTCCGGGCGCCATCATCCGCGACCTTGACCTGCGCCGCCCCATCTTTGAGAAGACGGCTGCCTACGGTCACTTTGGCCGCAAGGACCCCGACTTCACCTGGGAGGCCACGAACCGCACCGACGAGCTCAAGGCCGCGGTGGCCGAGCTCGCCTAGTCGAATCGCCACGGCCGGTCTCGCGCTTCTCGCGCTTGGGCTGAGGAGGCGTCGTCGCACCTAGCTTTGGGAGATGGCGAGAGGGGGCATCCCTTCTCGCCATCTTTCTTGGGTTCAGGTGGCAAACTGGATGGCATGAGATACGCGAAGGTCGTTCCGGACATACCCACCCGCGCCATCGACGGGTGCTTTGACTACGCCATCCCCGATGCGCTCGCCGGCTCGTGCGACGTTGGCTGCACGGTGCTCGTGAGCTTTGCCCATCGCCTGGCGGTGGGCTACGTCGTGGACGTCGTCTCCGAGCTTGCGGAGGGCGTGAACCCGCTGCGCGTCCTGCCCGTCGAGCGTGTGCTTGCCGAGCCCGCGTTCGACTGCGTGGGCGCACGACTCGCGCAGTGGATGGCGGCCGAGTACGCCGCCCCTGCCTCAGTCTGCCTTCGGCTCATGCTGGCTCCCGGACAGACGACCCGCGTGCACAAGGACGAGACGGGCGAGTGGCGTCTGGCCGTGGATCGCACGAAGGCCGTCGATGACCGCTGGGCGCAGCTCTCGGTCACGGGACGGGGCTTCGTGCCACGTCGCAACGCCAGCAGGCAGCGCCGGGTCGTCGAGGCGCTCGCCGCCGGGCCTATGCGCGTGGCCGAGCTCTCGGCCATGGTGCCGGGCGCGGGATCGGTCGTCACGGCGCTCGCCAACCGCGGGCTCGTCGAGGTGGAGCACCGCCGACGCATCCGAGGCGCCGGCGAGCCCACCTCGCTCTCGAGTGCCTCCGCGCCTCGGCCAGACCATCTCACGGACGGCCAGCTCGCCGCCCTCGACGCCATCGCACGGGCCACGGACGCGGGTTGCGGGGACGTCGTGCTCGTTGACGGCGTCACGGGCTCGGGAAAGACCGAGGTCTACCTCGACGCCATCGAGCGCGTGCGCGAGCGCGGGCGCAGCGCCATCGTCCTCGTGCCGGAGATCTCGCTCACGGCCCAGACCGTGGGGCGCTTCCGCAGCCGCTTCGGTGACGACGTGGCCATCCTGCACTCGCGCCTCTCCAGCGGCGAGCGCTTCGACCAGTGGGACCTCGCGCGCAGCGGGCGGGTCCACGTGGTGGTGGGCGCGCGCTCTGCGCTGTTCGCCCCGCTCTCCAACGTTGGCCTTGTCATCGTGGACGAGGAGCACGAGGGCTCCTACAAGCAGGACCAGGCTCCGCGCTACCACGCCCGCGAGGCCGCGGCCGAGCTTGCCCGGCTGCGTGGCGCGGCGCTCGTGCTTGGCAGCGCCACGCCCTCGCTCGAGAGCCTCGAGCGCTGCCGTGCCGGCAGCTGGC
>OLNE01002176.1_pt1 | contig 12648 bp, 9 predicted proteins | sample 1672431 | NCBI WGS metagenome assembly OLNE01 (sample SAMEA3136685, study PRJEB25190) | human gut metagenome | reverse complement strand
TGAATCAGAACCTACTAATGTTTTTCCTGGTTTCGCAAAGTTTTCTAATTGTAATTGGTGACAAACACCATTACCTGGTTTAGAAAAAGTAATTCCATGTTTCTTTGCAACACTACGGATAAATTCATGATCATCCATATTTTCAAAACCTGTTTGTAACATATTGTGATCAATATAAGCAACTGCCTTTTCAACAGCAACATGTTCAATTCCCATTGCTTCTAATTGTAAGTAAGCCATTGTTCCTGTTGAATCTTGAGTTAATGTTTGGTCAATTTGAATACCTATTTGTTGACCAGCAACTAACTCACCACTTTTAAGTTTAGAACTTAAAATTTTATACGCTAAATTCATTATTCTACGTCCCCCTTATTACGATTGTATACAATTATACATTCAATATGTATTATTGTAAATACATTCTAAGCAAATAAAGGGAATTTTATAGTCTTTTTCTTATAAAATTGTATATTGTATACACAACTTATACATTTAAAAAAGGAGCAAAAGCTCCACTTTTTTATAAATCCAAGGCATATGCAATTGCAAGTTTTGTTGTATCTACGATTGAATCAATATGACAACGTTCTTTACCATGTGAATTGATCACAGCCATACCAAATGCAGCAGCATAAACATTATTACCTGCACGAATTGCTGCATTAGCATCTGTTCCATAATGGAAGAAAACATCAACACAATAATTTAAGTTTGTTTTTTTAGCTTGGTTGATAATTCTTGCAGTAAGTTCTCTATCATATGGAGAATAGTTATCTTTAGCACAAATACTTACTGTTTTTTCATCAGCATGATAATCAGGCCCAATTAATCCGATATCTAAAGCAACATATTCTTCTACTTCTTCTGGTACATAAGCTCCACCATGTCCGATTTCTTCATAAATTGGGAAAGCTAATAATGTACGATATTTTGGTTTTAAGTTATTTCTTTTAAAGTAAGCCATCATTTCAATTAATGCAGCAACAGCAGCTTTATCATCAATATAACGTGAAACAACATATCCTGATGGTGTATATTCAAAATGAGGATCTACAGAGATCACATCACCATGATCAATACCTAAAGCCATAACATCTTCTTTAGAATGAACATCTTCATGTAAGATAACTTCCATATGGTCTTCATCTCTTGGCATTGTTCTTGCATCTTCAAATACATGAACTGAGTGTGATTTACAAATAACCATACCTCTATATTTGCGTCCATCTCTTGTAATAAGAGTAACACCTTCACCCTCCATACTATGGTAGTTAACACCACCTAATTGTCTTACAATTAAATGACCGTTATCGTCAATATGACGAACAACTAAACCAATTGTATCTAAGTGAGCACCCATACATACTGTTTTAGAATTATCTTCTCCTTCTAAAGTAATGTAAGCTGTTCTTTTACGATCATAAGTCACTTCATAACCAAATTCAGCTGCTTTTTTTTCTAATAAAGCACCAACTTCTTCATAATAGCTTACTGGACTTGGTACATTAATAAATTCTTCACATAATTCAACTAATTCTTTTTTGTCAATATTCATTTCCATTTTATAATACCTCTTTTACTTTTTATCATATAAATGACATGCACAGAAATGACCTGGTTCTACTTCTTTAAAATCGGGTCTATCTGTTTTACAAATATCCATTACTTTCGGACATCTTGTACAGAAACGACATCCTTTTGGTGGGTTGGCTGGACTTGGCACATCGCCACCTAAGATTTGTTTATCTTCAATTCTTTCTTTTCCGATTCTTGGAATTGCTGAGAAAAGTGCTTGAGTATAAGGATGTAATGGTTTGGCATAAAGTGATTCTGTATCAGCCATTTCCATCATATTACCTAAATACATAACCCCTACTCTATCAGCAATATGTTTTACAACACTTAAGTCATGGGAAATGAAGATATAAGCAATACCCATTTTTTCTTGTAATTCATTTAATAAGTTAATGATTTTTGCTTGAATTGAAACATCTAACGCTGAAACAGGTTCATCACAAATAATCAATTTTGGTTGTAAAGCAATTGCACGGGCAATCCCAATACGTTGTCTTTGTCCTCCTGAAAATTCATGAGGATATTTATATAGCGCATCTTCCGGCATCCCAACGATATCTAGCAGTCCTTTTACCTTTTTCTTTTCTTCTTGATCGCTTAACCGTTCAAAATTTCGGATGGGTTCAGCAATGATATCCAACACTCGCTTTTTAGGATTCAAACTGGACATTGAATCTTGGAAGATCATCTGCACATCCTTGTTATAACCCATTTTTTTGCGGTTGCTTCGCTTCGTTACATCTTTTCCTTCATACATGATTTGTCCGGCTGTTACCTTTTCTAATCCCACAACGGCTTTTCCCGTAGTAGATTTTCCAGAGCCAGACTCTCCCACTAAACCATATGTCTTTCCTTTTTCGATAATAAAATCCACACCATCTACAGCATATACATGATCCGTTACTCGATTGAAGAATCCACTGCGAATAGGGTAATGAACTTTCAGGTCTTTGATTGTGATTAATTCTGTCATCTACACCTCTCCTTTTTCGTCTCTAAAGTGGAAATGCTTATAGCAGGAGCAACGTACCAAGTGGTTCGGTGCGACTTCATGAAGGATAGGCTCTTCTTCATGATCGCTTGCTGGTATCCATGGAATACGTGGTGCAAACCGACAACCTTTACGAGGCATGTTTTTCAGAGAAGGAACGACACCTTCGATCACATGGAGTTCTGCATCATGATTTCCTTCTTGTGGTATAGAGTTCAGTAAAGAGCGTGTATAAGGATGCTTAGGATGATCAAACAGTTCTTTTACACCTGCTACTTCAACGAACTGTCCGCCATACATCACTGCCACTCGATCAGCCATTTCTGCTACGACTCCTAAGTCATGAGTGATCAAGATGATCCCTGTTTTTGTTTCTTCCTGAAGGTCTTTCAGTAAATCAAGAATCTGTGCTTGGATGGTTACATCTAGGGCTGTCGTCGGTTCATCTGCAATGACGATTGGAGGTTTGCAGGCGATTGCGATTGCGATGATGACACGTTGTCTCATACCGCCTGATAGTTCATGGGGATATTGGCGTCCAACTCTCGCAGGATTAGGAATCCCTACTTGTTCTAGCAATTCTAGTGCACGAGCTTGACGCTGTTCTGCATTCATCTTTGTGTGATAGGAAAGTCCTTCTTTGATCTGGTCTTCGATTCTCATGAGAGGATTTAATGCAGACAACGGATCTTGGAAAATCATTCCGATATCATTTCCGCGGATTTTATTATAGAGCGTTTCGTTCAGGTCGATTAAATTCAGATCGTTATATAAAATCTCACCTGTAATTTTTGTGTTATTAGGATCAAGTAATCCCATAATCGTAGTAGCCAAGGTACTTTTCCCGCACCCAGATTCCCCAACGATTGCTAAAATCTCGTTTTTGTCTAAAGTAAATGAAACGTCATCTACTGCATCGTAATAGTCATCTTTGAGTCGGAATCCTGTATGTAGGTTCTGAACTTCTAATAATTGGTTATCGGACAATCGAATACCCCTCTCTGCTTCCTAAATGGAAGTTTTTCTTAATAAAAAAGGACATTACACAGAATAAAGCGTTTTATAACAAAGGTTATTCTTATCTTTGTGTAATGAATTATTAACAATTATATAGAAAACCGCTTTACTTTGCAACATAATTTCTGTTTATCGCCAGAATTATCAGAAAAATGACTTTTACGTGTCAAAAAGATTAAAAAAAGAAGGATAAAAAGCTACATGCAGCTTTTTATCCTTCTTTGCTTTTATTTGAAATTATTTAAGATGGCTGCTGATATAATCTACTGCGCCACCGACTGTTTCAATTTGTTCAGCGTCTTCATCTGAAATTTCCGTACCGAATTCATCTTCAAGCTCTAAAACGAATTCCATAATACTAATTGAATCAGCTTTTAAATCATCTTTGATGTTCAATTCATCCGTCACTTTATCGGTATCTATCTCAAAATGATTTGAAATAATTTTCGCTACTTTGTTAAATACTTCTTCGCGAGTCAACTTTTTCACCTCCAAGAATCATACACTTGTCAATTACCTACACCATGGCTAATTTTACTGGCATTTTTCAGGAATGTCCACCTTTTTTTCAATGGAACGGATCGCTTCAGATATCCAAATACTATTCTTCGCTTTTTTCAAATTGTTCGACTAATTGTCCAACTACATCTGTCTCAAGCATTGTGTGGATTTGGCGGATTGTATAGCGAACAGCATCGGAGCCTGTTGCTCCATGAGTTTTAATGACTGGTGCTTTCAAGCCAAACAAAACGGCACCGCCATGTTTGGAATAATCCATTTCTGCTTTCAAAGAACGTAAGCCGTCTTTTAAAAGCATAGCGCCCATTTTTCCTTTGATCCCTTCATTTAGAATAGCAGATTTTAATAGATTCATCATATTCATTGCTGTTCCTTCAATAGATTTCAAAACAGCGTTGCCTGTAAATCCATCTGTGACCACTACATCAGCCACACCATTGAGTAGCTCACGAGCTTCTACGTTTCCAATAAAATTCAAGCTTGTTTCATTCTGAAGGAGTTCATAGGCTTTTTTCGTCACTTCACTACCTTTTGTTGCTTCTGTTCCATTGTTTAAGAGTGCGACACGAGGACGTCCGATACCTCGGACTTTACGTGCATAAAAAGAACCTAAAATACCGTATTGCAACAAATGTTCTGGTTTGTTTTCTGCGTTAGCGCCAAGATCCAGCATATCGAAACCGGCACCTTCTTTCCCTACTACTGGCAAGGTAGACATCAAGCCAGGGCGTTCGATATTTTTGATACGTCCTACGATGAACAACCCTGCTGCTAGTAGCGCGCCTGTATTCCCTGCTGAAAATACAGCATCTGCTTCACCGTTTTTCACTGCTTGTGCAGCAAGGACCATTGATGCAGTCTTTTTTCGTCGAATTGCTTTTACTGGCTCATCATCACTATTGATTTTTTCGTCTGTATGGATAATCGTGATGTTTTTTTCATTTGTTAAGTATTTCTTGATTTCTGCTTCTTTTCCGTAAAGTAAGAATTCTACTTCTGGAAAATCTTGCTGCGCTAAAGCCACGCCTTCTACAATTGCTTGAGGTGCGTGATCTCCGCCCATTGCATCTACGGCAATTTTCATTGTTTCCACTCCTTTTTCCGTCATCAGTATAAAGTATAGCACAGTCTGCTAATCGAAATAACGATTATCCTGATTTTCTATTTGGAGGCTTTGCGCTAAAGGCTGATACTCAGGAAGCATCTGCCAATCCTTTATCTGCCAAAGGGCTGCAGCCTCTTCTCTGGCTACCTCCAAAACATTTCCATCCGTCACCAAGTCAGCAATCGCAAATTGAGGCAGACCAGATTGACGGAAGCCAAATACTTCACCAGGACCACGTAATTCCAGATCTTTTTCGCTTAGTACAAAACCATTGGTGGTCTCTGTCATGATTTTCATCCGTTCCACACCTAGTTCATTTTTAGGATTAGCAACTAAGATACAGTAGGAAGCATCACTTCCGCGTCCAACACGTCCACGAAGTTGATGCAGCTGTGCCAATCCAAATCGATCCGCATCCATGATCAGCATGACGGTCGCGTTCGGCACGTTTACCCCTACTTCAATTACAGTAGTCGAAACTAATATCTGCATCTGGTTGTCTTTGAAGGCTTCCATGATTACTTCTTTTTCCTGATTCTTCATTTTACCATGTAACAAGCCAACTTCATATTTTGGTGCAAATAGTTCACGAAGTTTTTCATAGATTTCCACTGCATTTTTTACATCTAATGCTTCTGATTCTTCAATCAGCGGACAGATGACATACATTTGATGTCCTCTTGCCAGTTCTTTTTTCGTCCAATCCAGTACACTGTCCAATTGAGGTGTTCTTACCCAGCGTGTTTCGATCGGGATACGTCCAGCTGGAAGTTCATCAATGATAGATACGTCCATCTCACCATATGCTGTAATAGCTAATGTTCTAGGAATCGGAGTCGCTGTCATAAATAAGACATCTGGTCGCCAGCCTTTTTCACGAAGTACTTTCCGCTGGTTCACGCCAAAACGGTGCTGCTCATCCGTAATAACTAGACCTAAATTCTGAAATTCGACTCCATCTTGGATCAATGCATGTGTGCCGATCACGACGTTAATTTCCCCTTGCCCTAGTTTTTCAAGGAGCTCACGTCGTTCTTTTGCTTTCGTTGACCCCGTAAGCAATGCGATGGTTACTTCATTGGGATCAAACAGCTGTTGCAAGCTTTCCATATGTTGTTGTGCCAAGATTTCTGTAGGCACCATCAACGCACCTTGGAAACCTGCTGTAACGGTAGCGTATAACGCATTCGCGGCAACCACTGTTTTTCCGCTACCTACATCTCCCTGCAAAAGTCGCTGCATATGCTGCGGACTGCGAAGATCCCGACAGATTTCATTCGTTACACGTTTTTGTGCATTTGTCAGTTCAAAAGGTAGCTTTTGAGTAAATTCTTTCAATTTTTGGACATCATAAAGGATCTCCAAACCATTCGTTTCTGCTTTTTCTGCTTTTTTCAATCCTTGAAGACGCATTTGAAATAAAAAGAACTCTTCAAAAACGACACGTCGTTTGGCTTGACGGTTTTCTTCGTGGTCTTTTGGAAAATGCATACTTCTTACAGCAGAAGCTCGGTCAAGCAGTCGATATTTCTCCACAAGGTTGTTTGGCAGATTTTCTTCAATCAATGTGCCGTATTCTTGAAACCCTTTTTTGATTAGATCAACTAATGTCGTTTGACGAATTGATTTGTTGACGTGATATATCGGGGAAAAGTCATCCATTGTTTGAGAACCTAAAATCTTCATCCCGTTCAAGGCTTTACGCTTTGCATCCCATTTACCGTATACGGCGATTTCCTCCGATAAAATGACTTTTTCTTTTAGATAAGGTTGATTAAAAAAAGAAACGTTGAACACATCATGTTCTTGCATCATACGAAATTGCAATCGGCTTTTTTTATAACCAAATCGATTCATCACAGGAGGCGAGACTACGATTCCTTTCAAAGTAACCTTTTCTTGATCTTGGATCTCGTTTAGATTTCTTTCCTGAATATCTTCGTAGCGGAAAGGATAATAAGTCAGTAAGTCTTCAATCGTTTGGATGCCCAAGCTGGCAAGACTAGCTGCTCTTTTTTCTCCGACTCCTGCCAGCATAGTGATTGGATCATCTAAAGAACGCATAAATTTTTCCTCCCTCCTTTAACAAAAAAAGGACTTGGTCAGCGATCATACCTGATCACTAACCGAAGGCCTTTTATGAATGAATACTGTGTTAGAAAGATATTCTGACACAGAAATTATTCAGCAGAAAATAGATAAGGATAGACAGGCTGATCTCCTTGGTGGATCTCGATTTCCAAATCAGGATGTTTTTCTGTTAGTTTCTCAGCAAATTCATTTGCTTGTTCAACTGTTCCTTCATCACCTGCCAAGATCGTTACGATCTCTGTGTCCTCATTGATCATTTGTTCTAGTGTACTTAACGCTGTTGCTGTGATATCTGGGTTAGAGATCAGGATTTTTCCATCGATCATGCCCAAAAAGTCTCCTTCTTTGATCTCTACACCGTCAATTGAGGTATCTCTGATCGCGTGAGTGACTTGACCGCTCACAACGCTAGACAACATTTCTGTCATCGTTTCTTTGTTTTCTTCTAAAGAAGCTTGATCATTGAATGAAAGCATAGCTGTCAATCCTTGGGAAATCGTTCTTGAAGGAACAACTGCTACTGGGATATCTGCTACTTCTGCTGCTTGATCAGCTGCCATGAAGATGTTCTTATTGTTTGGCAAGACAATCACTTTATCTGCGTTTACTTCTTGAATCGCTTTAACAATGTCTTCCGTACTTGGATTCATTGTTTGCCCACCACTGATAACATAATTAGCGCCTAAACTTTCAAACAGCTCTTGGACGCCTTTACCAGCAGCGATCGCTACGATACCATACGGGATACGTGGTGTTTCTTTTTTCGCAAACTCGTTCACTTCTTCATCGTGTTCCAAAATCGTCTCATGCTGCAAGCGCATGTTGTCGACTTTGATTTTGACTAATGAACCGAATTTTTGTCCATAATTCAAGACTTCTCCTGGGTTTTCTGTATGCACGTGGACTTTGATGATCTCGTCATCATTGACCACAAGTAAAGAATCTCCTATACCATCTAAATAGTTACGGAATTCTTCGTAATCGAATGTACTATCGACTGTAGGTCCTTCTCCGATTTTTACCATGATTTCTGTACAGTAACCAAAATGGATATCTTCTGTCGCCATTTGACCTTGGACACTGCGATGATGTTCTGCATTGACCATATCATCCATTTCTGCTGGAGAAGGTTCATATGTTTCATCCGCTTGGAATTCTCCATTCAATGCACTTAAAAAGCCCTCATAAACAAACAGCAGTCCTTGCCCTCCACTGTCTACGACACCGACTTCTTTTAGGACTGGAAGCAAGTCTGGAGTTTTAGCTAAAGCACGTTTTGCTCCTTTTACAACAGCTGTCATTACTTCAACGACATCATCAGTACTTTTTGCTTTCTTTTCTCCAGCTTTCGCTGCTTCTCTAGCTACTGTCAAAATCGTTCCTTCTACTGGTTTCATTACTGCTTTATACGCAGTTTCAACTCCATGAGTGAAGGCTGCAGCAAGATCAGAAGCATTTAATGAGACAACATCTGGAATTTGCTTAGAAAATCCACGAAACAATTGAGACAAAATAACGCCGGAATTTCCGCGCGCACCCATCAGCAATCCTTTTGAAAGCATTGCTGCTAATTCTCCTACTTTTTCTGAGGTTGAATCTACTACTGCCTTAGCTCCACTAGTCATAGATAGATTCATATTTGTTCCCGTATCGCCATCTGGCACAGGGAATACATTTAATGAATTGACGTATTCTGCATTTACTTGCAGACGATTCGCACCTGCCTGGACCATTTCCTGGAACTGGCTTGCACTTATTTCTGTTACACTCACCTAGATAATCCTCCTTCAGATCGACTGCTGAGTTACCAGCCAGTCTCCTGCCTAGTCTGGCAGTACACGAACACCTTGTACAAAGACATTAACTGAATTGGCAGTTACGCCTAATAATGCCTCTAGATTGTATTTCACTTTTTCTTGGACGTTGCGGGAAACTTCAGAGATTTTCGTACCATAGCTGATAATCGTATAAACATCTACAGCAATACCATTATCTTCTTGGCGGACAACTACTCCTCTTGAGTAATTTTCTTTACGCAAAATCTCAGTAATATTATCTTTAATTTGATTTTTGCTGGCCATTCCTACAACACCGAACACATCTGTCGCGGCGCCACCAACAACTGTTGCAATTACATCATTGGTAATTTCAATGGTTCCAGCTGACGTTTGAATTTTTACAGCCATGAATGAGCCTCCTTAACGGGTAAAAAACTCCCATTTTTCTTCTATCATATTTTATCATAGCGTAACTTGAAATAAAAGGCAGTTACCCAAAGTACTCAAAAACCTTGCAAAATTTCAGGTATAACCTTGTTTAATTTACAATTATTCTTCTCAATTGTCAATTGTATCTATGAAAATGTACTTGCAAATTCCCATTCTATATGATATGTTAGTCTGGTATGAGCTGAATTATTCTATTGCTCCAAATCAAGGCAAAGGAGGAAATTACCATGGCAAAAGTTTGTTACTTTACAGGTCGCAAGACAAAAAGTGGAAACAACCGTTCACACGCTATGAACTCAACAAAACGTACTGTTAAACCTAACTTACAAAAAGTTCGCGTTATGGTCGACGGAAAACCTAAAAAAGTTTGGGTGTCAACTCGTGCTTTGAAATCAGGAAAAGTTGAACGCGTTTAATTGAATGATACTTGGACCGTTCAGATAGTGAACGGTTTTTTATTTAATAAAAATTTTTAAGGGTGGGACTTTTGATTCCTACCCTTTTTTTGCGTTTATTTTTGTTATACGAACAAATTATGAAGTTATTTATTCTAAATTTTATTTTTTTGTGAAAACTAGACTCTTTTTAAGCAGAGAAAAACAAGGATATGATAAACTGAATACAACTTCATAGAAATTTGGTGGAAAATAAATATGAAAAAAAATTTAAAGTCATTCTTTAGAGAAAACGGACGCTACGCAGCAGCTAGTTTCCTGATTCCGTTTTTGATTTTAGCACTTGTTTATCTAAGTATCGGAATCTATCCTGGAAGCAGCAGAAGTATTTTGGCAAGTGATGCCTTTTCACAGTTTTCTAATTTTCATGCCAGCTTCCGAAATGTTCTTCTCGGAAAGCAAAGTATTTTTTATACATGGAATGCTTCTCTAGGATTGAATTATTTAATTTCTTACTATCTAGGCGGGATCTTCACGCCACTGGTGTTCTTTTTTCCAAACCAGATGATGCCAGATGCACTGTATGTTCTGACTTTGCTTAAGGTCGGCTGTGCCGGATTGGCTTTTTGGTTTCTTGCACGTACGTTCAAGATTCCTCGCTGGGGGCATGTTGCACTTAGCGTCAGTTACGCATTGATCTCATTTATCACTGCACATTCGGAGATCATCATGTGGCTGGATGCATTTGTTTATCTTCCATTAGTGATTTTGGGGATTCATCGTGTTATGGATCTTAAACGGCCGAAACTTTTATTTATCAGTTATTTACTCTTGTTTTTATCCAGTTTTTATATGGGTTTTATGATTGGCGTATTTTCTTTCTTATATTTTATCGCCCGTCTATTGACAAACTGGTCAGAATATAAAAAAACGATTGTTCCTTATGGTATCACTTCTTTACTGGCAGGCGGCGCTTCAATGATCATTGTATTGCCAGCAGTGCTGGATCTTCGGTCAAATGGCGAGGCACTGAGTCAGATCACTACGTTGAAAACAGAAGCGACTTCTTATCTGGATCTAATCATGAAAAATATGATTGGTGTTTATGACACGACAAAATACGGATCGATTCCGTTCGTTTACGCAGGTCTGCTCCCGTTAGTCCTCTGTCTGTTTTATTTTGCCAGTCGGAAAGTACCGTTGAAAAATAAATTTTTGTACGGCAGTCTTTTCGCCATACTTATCGCAAGTTTTTATCTTGTTCCATTGAATTTGTTCTGGCATGGTATGCATGCACCGAATATGTTTTTATTCCGTTATGCCTATCTATTTTCTTTCTTAGTGCTCCTGCTTGCAGGAAAAGGATGGGAAAAGATAGAACAAGACGATCGTGGGCTGTTGTTAGGAATCATTTTGGTCGTAGCTGCTCTCTTTGCGGTGGCATGGGGCATAAAACCTGAAGGAAGCTATACCTATGTGACGATGACTTCCTTTGTATTGACAGTGGTTTTCTTAGGGATTTATGCTTTTGCTGTGGGATTTTATCAGCATAAAAAACTTTCATTCAATCATCTGAGTATATTGTTATTATTGATCATGTCTGCTGAAGCACTGGTCAATACGAACAGTATGATCCATGGCATTCTTGATGATTGGAATTATGCTTCCCGCAGTTTATATACTGATCCTTATCCTGACTTGAAAGCTCTTGTAAATGAAACAAAAAAAGATTCCGACTCGTTTTACCGCTTGGAAAATCTGGATCCAGTATCTGCAAACGATTCGATCAACTATGGTTACAGTGGTATCAGTTTGTTTTCTTCTATAAGAAATCGTAATTCTTCCTCTTACCTGGATAAATTAGGTTTCCGTTCAAGAGGGACAAATTTGAATATCCGTTATAACAATAATACTTTGCTGATGGATGGGTTTACAGGAATCAAATATAACATTTCTAAAAACGAAAGCACGTTCAGTAAATATGGCTTCCGCCAAGCTGGTCAAAGCGGCGACTATACACTGTATCAGAATGTCAATGCATTGCCACTAGCATTTACTGCACCGTTGTCCGTTAATGATGTTGAGCAGCCAGTGACAGATAATTTGACCAGTCAGACAAACTTGATCAATACATTGTCTGGTCTAAATGAACAGTATTTTACATTCTATACACCTACTTTGAAGAATCAGTTGAATACGACGATCACAAAGACAACGACTGGCGTCACTTACTCAGAAACAGCAGATAACCAGCCAAAAGAGCTCACTTGGGAAGTCCATGTGCCTGCAAATACACAAGCTTACTTAAGTTTGTTCCCAACCAATTTTGCACAATTAGAAAGTTCTAGTGCGACGATCACTGTCAATGGTACATCGCGAAAAACACAAATCAACATTTCTGGTCAATACTATGATCTTGGCTATTATCCTCAAGAGACAACAGTGACATTTACTGCAAGTTTTTATGGAACGAAAGAAGTAAGTTTCATGGAGCCTAAAGTCGTTGGTCTAGATGTTGTAGCCTATCAAGCCGCAATGAATCAGATCAAAGAAAAAGGTGTCGAAATGGAAGCCACTGGCAGAAAAGCTTCTGGGACTGTAAATACCGCAGAAGATTCCATGTTGGTGACAACTATTCCTTATGACAAAGGATGGAAAGCTAAAATTGATGGGAAACCAGTCAAGGTCAGCAATTTCAAAGACGCATTCTTGATGATAAAAGTTCCA
>OLNE01002173.1_pt1 | contig 12670 bp, 8 predicted proteins | sample 1672431 | NCBI WGS metagenome assembly OLNE01 (sample SAMEA3136685, study PRJEB25190) | human gut metagenome | reverse complement strand
GTGGAGAGCAGTCCGGTCACATTATTTTCTCAAAATATGCATCAACAGGTGATGGTATTTTAACCAGTCTGAAAATGATGGAAGTTATGATGGCAAGAAAGAAGACAATGAGCCAGCTGACAGAAGATTTACACATTTATCCACAGGTGCTTGTGAATGTGCGTGTACAGGATAAAGCTGTTGCACAGGCAGATCCGGATGTGCAGGCAGCAGTGCAGAAAGTTGCAGACGAGCTGGGTGATACAGGAAGAATCCTTGTCCGTGAATCTGGTACAGAGCCACTGATACGTGTAATGGTAGAGGCTGAGACACACGACATCTGCCAGAAATATGTGGATGATGTAGTGAATGTGATTAATGAAAAAGAGAAGACAAGATAGTCTGGCTCTCAGGATCAGAAAATGTAGATAGATGATAAGGTCGTATGATCTGACAGGAAAGATAGGAGTATTAAGAAATATGTGTGGAATTGTAGGATATGTAGGAAATAATCAGGCAGCACCGATTTTGCTGGATGGACTGTCCAAGCTGGAATACCGTGGTTATGATTCGGCCGGAATTGCTGTCCGTGGTGCAAATGGCGATGCTGAGATTGTTAAGGCAAAAGGACGTCTGAAGATTCTGGCTGAGAAGACAGATAATGGTGCCGCTGTCCCGGGAACATGTGGAATTGGCCATACAAGATGGGCAACACATGGGGAGCCGTCTGAGAACAATGCACATCCGCATAAGAGTGATGATGGCAATGTAGTTGCTGTTCACAACGGTATCATTGAAAATTATCAGGAATTAAAGGAAAAACTGTTAAGAAAAGGATATACATTCTATTCCAATACAGATACAGAAGTAGCGGTAAAACTGATCGATTACTACTATAAGAAATATGAAGGAACACCGGTTGATGCGATGAATCACGCAATCGTCCGCATCCGAGGTTCTTATGCGCTGGCAGTTTTGTTTAAAGATTATCCGGAAGAAATCTATGTAGCTCGTAAAGACAGCCCGATGATTCTGGGTGTTTCTGATGGAGAGTCTTACGTTGCATCTGATGTTCCGGCTATTCTGAAATATACAAGAAATGTATATTATATCGGAAATCTTGAGTTTGCGAAACTTACTCCGGGCGAGGCTCATTTCTATGACCTGAACGGTGATGAGATCGAGAAAGAGACAACAGAGATCAAATGGGATGCAGAGGCAGCAGAAAAGGCTGGATTTGAGCATTTTATGATGAAAGAGATCTATGAGCAGCCGAAAGCAATCCGTGATACTCTGAATTCAGTTGTAAAAGACGGAGTGATCGATTTTACTGATATTGATCTTACAGAGGAAGAGATCAAGAAGTACAGCCAGATTTACATTGTTGCGTGCGGATCTGCATGGCATGTCGGAGTAGAGGCGCAGTATGTAATTGAAGAGATGGCCCAGATTCCGGTTCGAGTAGAGCTTGCATCTGAGTTCCGTTATCGTGAGATGCCGCTTGTGAAGGATGGTCTGGTTATCGTGATCAGCCAGTCCGGAGAGACAGCAGATACATTGGCAGCAATGCGTATGGCGAAAGAGAAAGGACTTGCTACACTTGCAGTTGTAAATGTAATTGGAAGCAGTATTGCCCGTGAGGCGGACAAGGTGTTCTATACACTGGCAGGACCGGAGATTTCGGTTGCGACAACAAAGGGATACAGTGCACAGCTTGTGGCTTTGGATTGTATTGCGGTTCAGTTCGCGAAGGTGAAGGGGCTGATCACAGACGAGCAGTACAGCTACTACATTTCTGAACTTCAGACGATTCCGGACAAGATCGAGAAGATTCTTCAGGACAAGGAGAGAATCCAGTGGTTCGCAGCCAAATATGCGAATGCACATGATGTTTTCTTTGTAGGTCGTGGAGTTGATTATGCAGTGTGTCTGGAAGGAAGTCTGAAACTGAAAGAGATTTCTTATATTCATTCCGAGGCTTATGCAGCAGGTGAGTTGAAGCATGGAACAATCAGTCTGATCGAGGACAACATTCTTGTGATCGGAGTTCTGACACAGAGCAAGCTGTATGAGAAGACAGTCAGCAATATGATGGAATGCAAGAGCCGTGGCGCATATCTGATGGGTGTGACAAACTATGGCAATTATGAGATGGAAGATAAGGTAGACTTTACAGTCTATGTTCCGAAAGTGGATGAGCATTTCATGGGAAGTCTCGCAGTGATTCCGCTGCAGTTACTTGGATATTATGTAAGTGTTGCGAAGGGACTTGATGTAGATAAACCGAGAAACCTTGCGAAGAGTGTAACAGTAGAATAAAGAAAAAGCAGGCAGGACAAACTTGTTCTGCCTGCTTTTTCTTTATTAAAAACCGCATCCGTTTCGCTCGTTTTTCTTTACGTGATACAGAGCCTTGTCGGCATCTTTGAAAATACTTTCGCTAGGATTTTCACGGTCGGAAAATGCGGCCCCTGCACTGATTGAAACTTTTGGGATGCCTATTTCAGAATGCAAAATGATGAATAGTTATCTCGGCATCTCCCACTTTGTATGATCTGTATGAAGCAGCATATGTGATTTGTGTGACAATGGTTTCTCAAGGAAATCGTTGTACAATTTCATAACATCCTGGTTCTCATGGGAGAATCTGATCTTGGCGTTCTTGTCAAGGAAATAGAGGTTTGCACCACGTGTGTGTGCAAGTTCTTCGCCGTCGTGGATCGGCTGACCGCCTCCGCCGACGCATCCTCCTGGACAGGCCATAACTTCCACAAAGTCGTAGTGTACTTCACCATGTTCAATTGCTTCAAGCAGTTTGCGTACATTTCCAAGACCACTGACAACAGCAGCGCGGATCGTAGCATCACCGATCTGTACTTCAGCTTCTACAACACCCGTCTCAAAGGATGGACTGCGGACGATCTTAAATGCATCCGGATCCGGGTTACGTCCGGTTACAAGATAGTGTGCGGAACGAAGTGCAGCTTCCATAACACCGCCGGTAGCACCGAAGATAACACCGGCACCGGACCACTCTTTCATAAGCGGATCACATTCGCGGTCTTTCAGGCTCTTTGGATCAATATGTGCAGCACGGATCATTCTTGTCAGCTCTCTTGTAGTGAGAACTGTGTCAATGTCATGTCCGGCATACTCACCGTAGAAAAGTTCCATGTTGCGTTCGCCTTTTTTCGCTACGCAAGGCATGACAGATACGGTGTAAATATCTTCCGGAGCAACACCGATGGACTGTGCAAAATAAGTCTTCATAACAGCACCGAACATCTGCTGTGGTGACTTGGCTGTGGACAGCTGTGGCACCAGATGTGGGTACTGTGATTTGATGAAACGGATCCATCCAGGGCAGCAGGAAGTGAACATCGGACGCAGCTTTAATTCTCCTTTGGTGAAGCGCTGCAGAAATTCATTTCCTTCTTCCATGATTGTAAGGTCAGCAGAGAAAGAAGTATCGAAGACGTAGTCTACGCCGATCTTTTTCAAGGCGTCCATGATCTTTCCGATTTTTGCTTCTTCTCTGGAAAGACCGAGAGCCTCTCCCCACGCGGCACGGACTGCCGGAGCAACCTGTGCGACAACAACTTTCTTCTTGTCAGCAATCGCACTCCATACGTCTTCTGTATCATCACGCTCACGAAGTGCACCGACCGGACAATGTGTGATACACTGCCCGCAGAGAGAACAGGAGACTTCGTTGATCTTTTTATTTCCGTTTACATTGATCGTTGTTCTTGAACCTGTACTTGTAACATCCCAGATGTTCAGTCCCTGGATCTTGTCACAAATCTGGATACAGCGCATACATTTGATACATTTGCGTGAATCACGGATGAGAGGGAATGTCTTGTCCCAAGGAGTTTCTTCAAAACGTTCTTTGAACGGAAGATCGATCAGGTTCAGGTCATTTGCAACCTGCTGAAGTGTACAGTTCCCGCTTCTGACACAGGTTGCACATTTGCAGTCATGCTGGGAAAGGATAAGCTGTACAGTCTGTCTTCTTGCAATGCGTACTTTTGGGCTGTTGGTGTAGATCACCATGCCCTCGGTCACAACGTTATTACAGGAGGTGACCAGACGATCTTTCCCTTCAATCTCAACAACACAGACACGGCAGGCCGCAATCTCGTTGATATCTTTTAAATAACATAATTTCGGAATCGGAGTTCCAAGCTTTGCCGCAGCTTCCATGATAGTAGTTCCGGAAGGTACGGATATTTTCTGATTATCAATTGTAATATTTACCATTTTTCTTTCCGACCTCCTTTAAAAATACCATAACCGAAGTGGTCGCAGCGCAGGCATCTGTGGGATTCCTGTTTTGCTTCGGCTTCTGTCATACAGTTTTCAACGCCTTCGAAGTCACAGACACGGCTACAGGCTTCGCGCTCTGTTATCTCAACTCTTCCACATGGCTCACGGTCGCTTAAACGTGGCTCCGGAATCTCAACATCGCAGCTGATGATATGGTGGAAACCAAGATATTCATCGATATTGGCGGCAACAACCTTTGCAGCAGCAATTGCTTTGATTACAGAAGCAGGTCCGGACGCACAGTCTCCACCGGCGAATACGCCAGGGATGTTATCGAAACCGCCATAACGTTCTGTCATGATCTTACCGCGGGAAACCGGAACGCCGGCTTCGGCAAAGTGTTCAGATTCGATATCCTGACCGATTGCAACGATGAGTGTCTGGCAAGGGATAAGGAAATCTTCTTCTCCTGTCGGACAGACACTTGCACGACCGTCTTTGATCTTGCTGATCATCTGTGGTGTGACGTAGATGCCTGAAACGTGTCCATTCTCATCTGTCTCTATTCTGGATGGAGCTTTCAATGTGAGAACTTCAATTCCCTCAGCAACAGCACCTTCAATCTCAGCCGGAAGAGCAGTCATATCTGCAGTACGGCGTCTGTAAACGATACTTACTTTTTTCGCACCGAGACGTTTTGCTGTGCGGACGGCGTCCATGGAAACGTTACCGCCACCGATGACAGCAACTTCCTGTCCGGTAAGATCAGGGCTCTTATTTTCTCCGACATCACGAAGGAAAGATACGGCGGAGATCACGCCTTCTGCATGCTCGCCTTCGATACCAAGCTTCTTATCAGTGCTTGCACCGATGGAAATAAGAACAGCATCGTATTCTTGGCGCAGACTCTGAATTGTGATATCTTTACCGATACGTTTTCCAAATTCTACCTGAACTCCGGTCTCAAGGATTGCCTGAATGTCTTCGTCCAAACGATCTTTCGGAAGTCTGTAGTTCGGGATACCGTAGCGGAGCATTCCGCCGAGCTTTGGAAGCATCTCGAATACGGTTGTCTGATGTCCCATCAACTGCAGGTAGTAAGCAGCACTGAGTCCACCAGGTCCTCCACCTACAACAGCGATACGCTTTCCGGTGGAAGGTGCGCATTCCGGTGGCGGAACTTTGCCTGCATAGTCAGCGGCCATACGTTTCAGTCCACGGATATTGATGGCATCATCTACGATATTTCTACGGCAGCGGGCCTCACAAGGATGCTCACAAATAAAACCGCAGGTTGTCGGGAACGGATTATCCTTACGGATCAGACGGATTGCGTCAGCGTAACGGCCCTCTCCGGTCAGTGCGATATATCCAGGGATATCAACATGTGCAGGACAGAGAGAAACGCAAGGTACAGGCTGTGTATAGTGGCAGGTACAGCGTCCCTGACGGACATGTTCTTCATAATCTTCGCGACAGTCTCTTAAGCTCTTATGTACCATGGCACCGGCTTCATATCCGATCGGACAGTCAGATCCTTCGCGGATGGATTCAGACAATGTGTCAATCAGATCAAGTGTCTCCATTGTAGCAGTACCGTTCATAACATCTGTCAGTAGGTTCTTCAACTGCCACAGCCCAACGCGGCACGGGGTACATTTTCCACAGGATTGTGTCTGACACATCTCGATAAATGCACGAGTCATGTCAACCGGACATAATCCCGGAGGGCTGGATTCAATTCTGCGTTCCAGATCTTTGTACAGCTCTTCAACGACGAGCTGGCCTTTGTCTGGACCTGGGATTTCAAGTCTACTCATTTTAAACCTCTCCTTTTACCATAACGTTCATTACTGACTGATTTTAAAATAGGAAATGTATTTGAAAAACCTATCTTCAAACCAGTAAAGTTACATTTGGTAATATTTTACAAATAAATCTAAAAATTATCAAGAAAAGTTAAAAAAAATGACAAGTCTGTTACTAATTATACAATCAACAGACTTGTCAAAAACAAACAAAAATATTCTAAAAAATATTGAGAAATAACTAAAAAATTTTAATTCATATGACAGTAGCAATGAGAATAATAACAGAGCGCTCGCCTAAAAATATTTTAGATTCTACCGTGGGCATTGAATTTTTGTGAAAAAACTGACATTTAGGATCTCCGGTGTTGACGGCGACATGCCATTTATATTTTTCAGGAAGTTCAGGCAGAGTGAGTGTGACCGGAAACCATCCGGAATTTACAGCCAGATAAACAAGATCTTCTTCTTGTGTTGCTTCATTATAACCTGCGAATCGTACACAGACAACATGGCTGTCACCGGAGAAATTTGTCTCATCCGGAGTGAGTCCATGCGTGCTCATCGCCGGAATACCAAGATAACTTGGTTCGAGATCCTTACGGATGGCAGGATGATCTTTGCGGAACTGGATCATATATTGAAAGAAATCGAACAGATCTTTATTTTTTTTGAGGAGACTCCAGTCCAGCCAAGAGATCAGGTTATCCTGACAATAAGGGTTATTATTTCCATAACGTGTGTCTGCGAATTCATCACCGGAGAGGAACATTGGAGTTCCACGGCTACAAAGCAGAACGGCACATGCATTTTTCATCAGTCGTTTGCGAAGCACCAGAACAGCGGAATCATTTGTTTCGCCTTCTACGCCACAGTTCCAGCTGTTATTGTCGTCAGCTCCGTCAGTGTTCCCCCAACCGTTGGCTTCATTATGCTTCTGGTTATAACTGTACAGGTCACAAAGCGTGAAGCCATCATGACAGGTGAGAAAGTTGATGGAAGCATTTCCACCTCGGTAAGCAGGATCGTACAGATCAGGAGAACCTGTGATTCTTGCGGCAGCAGTCTGGGCAAGGAAGTCATCTCCTTTTAAAAAGCGGCGCATATCATCACGGTAGCGCCCATTCCATTCAGCCCAACGCTTCCAGGAAGGGAAGGAACCGACTTGATAAAGTCCGCCGGCATCCCATGCTTCAGCGATCAGTTTTACATTTCCAAGGATTGAGTCAAAAGCCAGGCTTCGCAGAAGCGGTGGCTGGCTTAGAGGTGTTCCGTCATCATTTCGTCCGAGAATCGAAGCGAGATCAAAACGGAATCCGTCTACACGGTATTCGATGACCCAGTAACGCAGACACTCCAAAATCATGTCTCGCACGACCGGGTGATTGCAGTTTAATGTATTTCCACATCCACTGAAATTATAATAATGTCCGTCCGGAGTCAACATATAGTAAATGTTGTTGTCAAACCCTTTGAAAGAAAAGCACGGACCGAATTCATTTCCTTCGGCAGTGTGGTTGAAGACAACGTCGAGGATCACTTCTATCCCATTGTCATGGAGATCTTTGATCAGTGTCTTGAGTTCCAGTCCTTCGCGGTTATATTCCATAGAAGAGCAGTAGCTTGTATTTGGTGCAAAGAAACTGACCGGATTATATCCCCAGAAATCAATAAGTTCATTTTCATCAATCAATCGTACATCGCGCATCTCATCAAATTCAAAGATTGGCATTAGTTCAACAGCGTTGACTCCAAGTTCTTTCAAATAAGGAATCTTTTCGCGCAGACCTTCGAAAGTACCGTGGTGCTTAACACCGGAACTTTCATCCATGGTAAATCCGCGGACGTGCAGCTCGTAGATGATCAAGTCTTCCATAGGGATAGAATGGTGACGCTGGTCACCCCAGTCAAAGTTGGATTGTACCACGCGGGCACGATAACCATGCTGGGCGTTATTCACATGTCCCCACTGGCTCTGTCCGGTGACTGCACGTGCATAAGGATCCAGCAGGATTTTGTTTTTATCAAAACGGAGTCCTTTCTTTTCATCATAAGGACCATCCAATCGATAGGCGTACTCAAATTCTTCGATATCCAGATCAAAGACGATCATAGAATAGCAGAATCCGATCCTGTAACTTTCCGGAAATGGAATCACGGCGTATGGTTCTTCGGCTTTGCGGTGAAACAGCAGAAGCTCGCAGGAGGTAGCACCGTGTGTATGAATCGTAAAGTTGACACCACCTGGGATAGCGACTGCACCGAATTCACGGAAAAAGCCGGGGCGGATCTGGAATCCATTGACGGTATCGATTGGCTTGAGCTGTTCGGATATTACTGGCATACAGAAAAACTCCTTTCTAAGTTGTATTCAAGTAACTTAAGTATAACACTTAGAAAAATAAAAGCATAGAAAAATAAAAGCGTGGGTTCAGCCTATCATTCTTTTATGAAATGTGTTACAATAGTGTCACTGTGTCAGAAAAATTTCTGACGAGATGTGTTACCGGACGCAGAATTTGTGAATGGAAGCGACATCATTATTTGTAGAAAAGAGGTTATGGTATTATGGCAGAAGAGCAGAACACAGCAGGATGTTCAGAGGAATCCTGTGCCAGCTGTGCCAGTGCAGGAACGTGCACAAGCAAGAAAGTTGATATGCATGAACCGATGAATATGTATTCATCTATTAAGAAAGTAATCGGCGTTGTCAGCGGAAAGGGCGGCGTTGGTAAGTCACTTGTGACAGCATCCCTTGCAAGAATGATGAGAGCAAAAGGATACAATGTTGGTATCATGGATGCAGATATTACAGGTCCATCGATTCCGAAGATGTATGGTCTTCATGAGATGGCAGTAGGAACAGAGCAGGGAATTCTTCCATGTGAGGCAGCAGACGGAACAAAGATCATGTCTGTCAATCTTCTTTTGGAAGATGAGGAAGCACCGGTTATTTGGAGGGGACCAGTGATCGCAGGTGTTGTAAAGCAGTTTTGGACAGATGTTATGTGGGGAGATCTTGATTATCTCTTCGTTGATATGCCACCTGGAACAGGTGATGTTCCGCTGACAGTATTCCAGTCTCTTCCGGTTGACGGCGTTGTGATTGTTACATCTCCGCAGGATCTTGTACAGATGATCGTGAAGAAGGCATATGGAATGGCGAAGCAGATGAATATTCCGGTTCTTGGAATTGTTGAGAACTACAGCTATGTGAAGTGTCCGGATTGTGGCAAAGAGATTAAAGTATTTGGAGAAAGCCACATTGATGAGATCGCAGCAGATCTTAACGTTCCGGTTCTCGGAAAGATGCCACTTGACCCGGCAATCGCGCAGATGGTTGAGGAAGAGAAGTTTTCTGAGGCAGAGAATCCATATCTGGAAGGATTCGAACTGTAAAGCAAGTTGAGTGTATGTAATGGGAGTCATGGAAGACAAGGTTGGGGGATTTTGTCTTTCATGGCTTTTTTACGCGAGCAACGAGCAAAGTCCGTGCTTCCAAAAGAATAACAGAAAAGCACAAATTATAAATCACACAGGAGGAATTAACACATGATAGGCGAAAGAATAGAATTATGGCACAAAGAAGAATATCATTACCCGGCGGCGCATGGGTTTATCCCGATTATGGTCAGCTATATTCATGAGGATGAGCTGATGCATCCGGCGATGCTGGTGGTTCCGGGTGGCGGTTACAGACTTGTATCGCCTTCGGAAGCACATCTGGTTGCTACGGAATTTTATCAGGCCGGTTATAATGTGTTCGTCCTTGAATATACAGTGAATCCACTGGATGAAGCACCATTAAAGCTTCAGCCGCTGAAAGATATTTCCAGAGCAATGCGAATGATCCGTTTTCTTGCAGAACAGCTGCATATTTTATCGGATCAGATCGTGGTTTGTGGATTTTCAGCTGGAGGACATCTGTGTGCGAGTCTGTGTGTGCATGGAGCGGATATCGAGGATCCTGATGAAAAATATCAGAAGTTTTCAAACAAACCGGATGCTGCTGTGCTGTCTTATCCGGTAATTACTACAGGAAAGTACACACATAAAGATTCTTTTGTAGCATTATATGGAAAGAATCCTACAAGAAAAGATCTGGAATATATGTCAATTGAAAAGCATGTAACAAAAGAAATGCCACCATGTTTTATCTGGCAGACAGCAACGGATGGAACCGTTCCGGTACAGAATAGCTATCTTTTAGCCCAGAAATGTCTGGAAGAAGGAGTTCCATTTGCGCACCATGTATTTTCAGAAGGCGTACATGGAATGTCTGTTGCAACAGAGGACTGGCTGGAACGCAGAGGAAGACAGCCTTATACACAGGAGCAGCTTCGTATGCTTGCAGAAGCGATTCTTGCGGGAGAAACTTCATTTCCAAAGGAAATGGGAGAAGAACTTCTTGTGCAAAATGGGATTGGAAGAACACAGCTACCGAAATGGACAGCAGAGCAAAAAGAAGAGATACAAAGGACACTGAAAGAAGTACAGAGTTGGCCAAAACTGGCAGAGGAATGGCTGGAGAAAATAATTAATTACAAAGGAGAAGCACGATGAGAATTCTATTGATCCGTCACGGAGATCCGGATTATGTAAATGACACATTAACAGAAAAAGGAAGACGTGAAGCAGCACTGCTTGCAAAACGTGCAGTATCTATGAATATGGGGGAATGCTATAAGTCTCCACTTGGAAGAGCGAAGGATACGGCGGCTCCATGTCTTGAGGTAACTGGAAAAACAGCAGAAATATTGGATTGGCTGCAAGAGTTCCCGGCGCAGGTTGATTTGAATAAAAATCCGGAACTTGAAAAAGCATATCCCGATGTGAAAAAAGAAGGAGGGTATTTCTTACCTAGAATTGCATGGGATATGGTTCCGGGGTATTGGACAGAACATGAAGCTTATATGGATAAAAATACATGGAGAGAAACAGAAGTGGCGAAAAATTCCGATCTCGTAGAAGTATACGATCATGTGATTGAAGAATTTGATCGCTTTCTCGCAGAGCATGGATACGTAAGAGAAGGGGCGCATTATCGTGTGGAGAAAGAAAGTGATGAGACAGTGACATTTTTCTGCCATTTCGGAATCAGCTGCGTGCTGTTGTCCCATTTATGGAATGTATCACCATTCGTGCTTTGGCATAGTCTGGCTCTTGCACCGACTTCTGTGACAGAAGTAGTAACAGAAGAGAGAGAACAGGGAACGGCATATTTCCGAGGATTGAAAGTAGGAGATATCTCACATCTCTATGCAGGTGGAGAAGAACCGTCCTTCGCAGCAAGATTCTGTGAGACATATAGCAACAAGGAGCAGAGACATTAAAATCAAATGTCTCTGCTCCTTGCTTTATGGATTTTGGTATTATTAAACCACCTTCTGATAAGCAATTCGTTCTGTTCCATCTTCAACATATACGATTCCGCAATATTTGAATCCATTCTTATCTAACAGATGCTGCATTACGATGTTGTCACGGTGTGTGTCAATACGGATATTGCCGCATTGCTCCAAAGCCCAGTTCAGGCAGAAGGAAGCAGCACCTTTTACATTTCCGGTGGAAGTGATGCGGTGGACAACTCCGTAACGGGAGTCATTGATCCAGTCGCCATCGTAGATACGCATATAAGTAGGATCAGCACCTTCTTTATAATAGAAAGTGGCAATGATCTGATCCTGCTCTGTGCAGACATAACTGTTCCCCTCAGTAATATCGTCCAGAATTAACTGCGGAGAAGGATAAGTGTTTCCCCACTGGGAAGCATTTCCGTGAGTTGCCATAAATCTGCGTGCGTTTTCGTACATTTTAAGAAGCACGTCTAATTCTTCCGGCCTGGTCTTTCTGATTTCCATAATATTCCTCTTTCATAAACTAAATATAGATACTCTAATGCACTATTATATCAAAAAACAGAATATAACTCTATTGACAAAAATATAAAGAAAAAAGAAAGTGAAAACGTTATCATAGAGGAAAAGTACCTAGAAGTTTTTCAGAAAGAAAATCAGATCGTTTATTTGCGTGTGAATCCGACCGTACACATGGGGAAAATGTTCTTTTTACGGTACATTTTTACTGTACTAAAGTTTGTACAATTCCCCGTAAAATGGGCGTTTTTTCGCATATTTTGTACTAAATCGAATACAAAGCAATTTCCGATATTTATTCTCGATTTTACGCTTGTCATTTATTTAACACGGTGTTATACTATGCCCGTAAAACAATTACAAAACTATTTTAGGAAAGAATATAGGAGGATTTTTCAATGGCTAATTTTGAGCAGTGGGCTGGCTTCAAGGGAAGAAAATGGACACACTCTGTAGACGTGCGTGATTTCATCCAGGAGAACTACACACCATATGAAGGTGATGAGGCATTCCTTGAGGGACCGACAGAAGCAACAGACAAATTATGGGGAAGACTGCAGGAACTTCAGAAAGAAGAAAGAGCTAAGGGCGGAGTTCTCGATATGGAGACAGAAGTTGTTTCCGGTCTGACAGCATACGGCCCAGGATATATCGATGAGAGCATGAAAGACCTTGAGCAGGTTGTTGGTTTGCAGACAGACAAACCACTGAAGAGAGCATTCATGCCTTACGGTGGAA
>OLNE01002170.1_pt1 | contig 12681 bp, 8 predicted proteins | sample 1672431 | NCBI WGS metagenome assembly OLNE01 (sample SAMEA3136685, study PRJEB25190) | human gut metagenome | reverse complement strand
TCATGGGCGTTTGGCTGATTGCGAGCCTGGCGAGGGAGAAGAGGGGAGCGACACGATGAACATCGCTGTAAGCGCGTGCCTTTTGGGGACGCCCTGTCGCTACGACGGCGGCTCCAAGCCTTGCGAGGCTGTAATCGCCCTGGGCGAGCGCCATACCCTCGTGCCTGTCTGCCCCGAGGTCATGGGAGGTCTTCCCACCCCGCGTACTCCCAGTGAGATCGTAGGCGTCGAGCCCTATTGCGTGCACAATGCCGAGGGCGCCGACAACACGGAGGCCTTTGTGCGCGGAGCCGAGCTCGCTCTTGCCTGTGCACAAGAGCATGCCTGCGAGCTGGCAATCCTCAAGGCCAAGAGCCCCAGCTGCGGCATCGGCCGCGTCTACGACGGCACTTTCACCGGCACGCTCACGGCTGGAGACGGCGTCGCGGCCGCCCTTTTCAAGCAGGCCGGCATCCCCACAACAGACGAGGACCACCTTCCCGAATGACACAAACGGACAGGCGCAATGCGCCATTTGCCTGCTAGATAGGTGGATGCGCGCTCGGAGCTAGCCGCCTGTTGGCCTCGGCGCCCGCGATGATGCAAAGGGACGGGCGCGATGTGCTGTTCGCACGTCGCTCCCATGAGCTAGATAGAAGCGCGCCGGGGTCAGCCTCATGCCAGCCCCGGCGCGCCATCTTGTGCTTGGCCGCGATGACACAAAGGGATGGGTGCCTCATGCCATTTCAATGCCCCGTCAGGCCTACTCTGCGTTCTTCTCGCACAGAAGGTCGATCAGCTCCTGCTGGGAGTGGACGCCCATCTTGGCGTAGACGTTCTTCACGTGGTACTTCACTGTGTTGTAGCTGATGCCGAGCTCCTCTTGGATGCGCGTGGCGGTGTTGCCGTGGGCAAGCAGCGTCATGACGTCGGCCTCGCGCGAGGTGAGGGAGTAGCGTGTTGTTGCCTGCTCGCAGCGGGAGGCGAGGCTGTCGACATACTGCACCTCCACCTGTGGGGCGGCCACGTCGGGTGCGATGCCCTCGATTGCCGTGTCAAACACAAACGAACGCCGCGTGAGCAGCGTATAGAGCACAAGGCCTGCCAGCACGGCGATTACCAACAGATCTTGCAAGAGCTTGTCTCCACCCAGCAGGGAAGCAAGAAGGTCGTTGGGGATGAGCCAGAGCGTCACGCCAACTGTGATGCCAACGTAGCTCACGGCGTTGCCCCAGCAAATGGTGGGGATTGCTTCGGCCGTGTTGCGCTGTGCCGCGGCCGACAGGGCGAGCCAAATAAGCAGCTGCAGGCACATGTAGCCCATCATGAGCAGTGTGCTGGCGAGCTGTCCTGTACGTGCGTCTCCCGTGAGTACAAACATGAACCCGGCTGCCACGCTGAAAAAGGCAGCGACGAAAAGTGAGTCGACCTTTGTGGCTGACTTTGTCTTCCATGCGTACAGTGCGACCGCCCCCGACGAGGCCAGAGAGGCGATGGTCGACACCAAAGGACCGGCGTAGTTCTCGCAGCGCAGGGCAAAGCCGTAGGCCACGCTAAAGACGAAGATGTACGCATAAAACGCGTGGGACAAAGGCAGAACTGCCTCAGGTTGGGCGACCTGTTGGCTCGATGTGGGCTCAACCAGGGGCAATCGCTTGAAGAAGCCTTGAGTGAGAGGCAGGCAGAGAATGACGATGGCGACGCTCGAGATGGCTGCGATGAGGTTCACCAGTCCATAGGGTGCCCATTCGTTTACCGCAAACGCCAGCGCGATGCCCATCAGGCCCGACGTTGCCATGCAAAGGCATGCCTGTCGGCGCGGCAGACGTGCGAGGGACAGCAGCCACAAGATGATGCCCCACAGGTCGATGGGGGCCACGGCCATGACGCCAGCGACAATCGCAGGTGCGCACTTGAGAGCGACGCCCACGGCACACAGGGCATAGCCCGCGATGCTCAGCCCGATAGTGCAGTAGGTAAGCACGCGCGGCCGAATGAGCCTGGGTCGCTTGCGTGCGATTACGAGGCAGGCGATGGCCAACGTAATACTCGTTGCGGTGGAGGCATCGCGCGACCAGTCGAAGATGCCGTCGTAGGCAAGGTAGAGCGTGCCGTTGAAAACGAGCGTCATCATCATGGAGAGCGCGCCGGCAACAAAGAGCCGTGCGGATTCGGCTCTTGTGAGACTGCTTTCGTTGCCTGGCGTTTGCGCTTCGCTCATGCCGCTCCCGGTCCCCTGTGGTCGTGTCTTATCTTTGCGCAGAAAAATATATCACGTCTACCAGGTATTTGTCTGGCCCCACTCGCAGCGGGTGGGGTGTTTTGTGGGCCGGGTGAGTAGAGTTCGGGTTGTTCGCGGCAAGGAAGGCGCACGCAAAGAGCGCCAGCCGCCATACATCTCGCTTGTCACAATCGGGCACATGAGAAAGGAAACCAACCATGGATCGTCGCTCTTTCGTTACTGGTTCTGCTCTGGGTCTGGCGGGTATCGCCGCCTCGGGCGCCATCGCCGGCGTCGCCCTGGCCGAAGAGGCCGCTGCTACCGAGGCTCCCGCTGCCACCGCTACGGCGGCTGAGGGCGCCCTCGCCAGCGCCGGTGTCTCCATCCCCGACGCCGCACCTGCTTGGCTTGGCGCCGAGCCCGAGGTTGCCGACGCCGACATCACGGCCACCTACGATTGCGACATCTTCGTCGTCGGTGCGGGCTGTGCCGGTTCTGCCGCTGCCGTTACTGCCGCCGAGCTGGGCCTCAACTGCATCACGGTCGAGCGCGCCGCTTGCGTGCCTGAGACCCGCGAGTATCTCTGCGGCGTCAACACCAAGTACACTGCCGGCGAGGAGCCCGTCGACACCGGCAAGCTCCTCAACGAGATCAGCCGCTACTCCTCTGGCAAGGCCGACCGCGACCTCATCAAGATGTTCATCGACAACTCCGCCGAGACCGTCGAGTGGGTGGGCAGCTACCTGGAGGCTGCCGGCAAGGAATGCGTCATCGACGTGCCGAGCGACCATGCCACGGGCGGCACCGACTACTACCTGCCCGTTGTGCAGCACGATTGGGAGCCTTCCTACACGTATCCCATGCGCAACGACCTCTTTATGGAAAAGGCCGCCGAGGAGGGCAACGCGGTTCTCTACAACTGCAAGCTCGTCAAGCTCATCCACGATGAGGAGGGCGTGAAGGGCGGCATCTGCGATTACGAGGGCAACCTCATCCAGATCAATGCCGCGCATACCGTCATCGCCACCGGTGGCTATGGTGCCAACCCCGAGATGATGATGGCCCTGCAGCCCGATACCGTGCATTGCACCACTGCCTGCAGCTATCACGGTCTCGATGACGGTTCGGGCATCAAGGCTGGTATCTGGGCCGGTGGCTCCAAGCAGCCCGACGCCACGCCCATGATCTTCGATCGCGGCGCCGTGGTGCCCGGCCAGAATGCAGGCTATGAGCTGTGCGACGACGGCGTCTTCCGTTTCCCTGGCAAGAACTACCAGCTCAACATCGGTAGCCAGCCTTTCCTCAAGGTCAACCGCGACGGCAAGCGCTTCGCTAACGAGTCCACGCCCTACGACAACATGCTCTTCGCCACGCGTCGTCAGCCCGGCGGTGTGTTCTGCCAGGTGTTTGACGGTAACTGCGACGAGGATATCGTTCGCTTTTCGATGATTGGCTGCGCGAGTTATACCACCGCAATGGTGCGTGATGCGGGCTTTACGGCCGAGGAATTCATCTCCATGGACGGCGGCGACGGCCTGTTCGTGAAGGCTGACACGCTTGAGGAGCTCGCCGACAAGCTGGGCTTCGAGGGCGACGCGAAGGACACATTCCTGGCAACCTGCGAGCACTACAACGAGCTCTTCGACGCCCAGAAGGACGATGACTACGGCAAGGAGGACTACCGCCTTTCCGAGCTGCGTACCCCGCCCTTCTATGGCTGCTGGTACGGTGCCTCGCTGCTCGGCACGCTCGACGGCCTCAACATCAACGCCAAGATGCAGGTGCTCGACGCAGACTACAACGTGGTGCCTGGACTCTATGCCGCTGGTGACGCGTCGGGCAGCTTCTTCTACACCAACTACCCCGAGTACATCCCTGGCCTTGCCGCGTGCCGCTCCGTCACCGAGGGCCGTCAGTGCGTCAAGATGATCGCCGAGGACGCGGGCCTTGTCGCAGGTGCCGAGAAGACCCAGGTAGAGGCCCCCGTGGCAACCCCTGCTGTGGCCGACTGCGCCGACGGCACCTACACGGGCAGCGCCGAGGGCATCGGTGGCACCCTCAACGTGACGATTGAGATCTCTGGCGGCAAGCTCACGGTGACCGAGATCGGCCCCAACTATGAGACTCCTCGCTACCCGGGCTACGGCGCCATCGAGAACGGCACCTTCGCCGAACAGATCGAGGCTGCTCAGTCCGACCAGATTGATGGCGTCACCATGGCAACCGTCACCACCGGCGCCATCAAGCGCGCCCTGCGCGACGCCCTCCTGCAGGCTGCGAAGTAACACAAAGGGATGGATGCGGTGCGCTATTTGCCTGCTAGATGGGTGGATGCACGCTTAGGGCAAGCCGCCTGTTAACCTTGGCACCCGCGATGAAACAAAAGGACGGAGCAAGGTGTCATTCGCATGCCGTGCCTGCTAGATAGTTAAACGTGCGCCCGGGGGCAGCCTTATGCCGACCCCGGGCGCACTTGTTTGTCATATGCGCTGGTACGGTGCCTGCGGCACAACCTCGCGCTAGCTGATGCGGAAGTTGCCCTCGAGCGGGTCGAAGCCGAACCAGTGGAAACCGTCGATGTCGTAGGACGTGCATACTACGGGGAAGTCGACGCCCTTGTCGGTGTACCAGAAATGCTTGATGTTCACCGAGTAGGTGTTGCGCGTTGTGGGTACGCACTGACCCGACCAGTAAATGAGATGGTCGTTGTAGGTCACGATGAAGCCCTGTACGTAATCCCAAGCGTTTGCGCTGGTAAGAGCAGTGGAGCGGTCGGTGAAGTAGAGGTTTCGCAGCGTGCGGCTGCCGCCATCGACGCATGGCACGCTTACTGCGGTGTTCCAGAACCAGCCGTAGGGGATGTCACCCTCCTTGGTGGGCGCGGTGGGCCAAGAGTGCCTCGCTTGCTCCCATGGCGACGCTTGCTGCAAGAGCCGCCCCTGCCGTTGCCGTGATAAACGAGCGCCTGCTGAGTTCCATAATGCACTCCCATCTTCGTAGGGGCACAGGGCCATGGTGCGCCTTGCTCTGCCAGCCCTACTGTACCATCTTTGACCTGGTTGCGCACCTGCCAGTCCTACGAGGCTTGTACGCCTTCCTTCTCAAAAAAATTTTCCCGCCCCATGAAACATCTCAGCCTCGGCGCGCGTATATATCAGTGAAGGGCGCCCTTCGAGAGTGCGGCAGCGTATCACTTGAGTCCCATGCCGCGCGGCTACACTGTACGTCCCCTGCATGAAAGGATCGTATCCGTGCAAGAAAGAGAGCAGTTCATCAAGTTGGTGAACATGCACAAGGGCAGCGTGTTTCGCCTGGCATACGGCTACCTGCGCAACCGCGCCGACGCCGAAGACGTGGTGCAGGAAGTGTTTCTCAAGTTGCATCGCTTCGGCGGCAGTTTCGATAGCGGCGAGCATGCAAAGCGCTGGTTGCTACGGGTGACCATCAACGAATGCACGTCGGTGTACAGGGCGCTTCGCCTGCGGCCGGAGAACATTGATGACTACATCGACACGCTCGAGATGCCCGAGAAGGAGCACGACGGCGAGCTCGTGCGTCAGCTCATGGCCCTGCCCACGCGGTACCGCACGGTTCTTTACCTGTACTACTTCGAAGGCTACTCGACTCACGAGGTCGCAGACCTGCTAGGAGTGCCCGATGCCACGGTGCGCACGCGTCTGGCGCGGGGACGTGCAAAGCTCAAGGACGTATTGGACGAAGGGGGCACGCGATGACCCATACACAGCACACCTCGCCGGAAATGGCGTCCGAGGACCTCGATCGCGCGCGGTTCAAGCGGGCGCTTTCGAGCATGGACGCCTCTGACGAGACGATTGAGAGGATCATGCGCATGGCTGAGAAGGAAGATAGGTTGCAGGCGCAACAGGAGCAGACGTTTTCCCAGGTGGCAGGCGCGGGCTCGCACAGCAAGAAGGCCCCTCGCGCTCCGCGTGGCAGGCTTCGCGTGCGCACGGCGGTCGCAATCGCGGCCACCACGGCGCTTGTCGCGTCGGCGGCATATGCGGCGGTGAACGTCGATTTCACCCATCTCGCGTTCGGCCCGAAGGGCAACGCCGACGTTGAGGCACACACGGTGGTGGACCAGGATTGCATCAACCCCGTGAACGGCGAGCCCAAGAGCTGGGTTGTCCCGTCGCGTACCTGGGTGGATGTGGACGAACAGACCGCTGACCGCTTGCTTGATGGCTACGTGCTCGACGCGGGGCTCACGGCTGAGTCGCACGGCTACACGCTCACCGTGGGCCAGTGTGTGATGGACGAGAACGGCAACGGCATTGCAGCCATCACGATCGAGAATCCCGACGGTGTTGATATCACCGATGCAGGGTATGGCGAGGTGTATCTCTCGAACGACGCCCCGGTTTTCGAGCTCGTGCAATCTCCCGACGGCGAGTCGCCCTGGGACGTTCGCATCGTGCGCGACACCGAGGCGAGCACCGATACCAAGCTTGTGGGCGCCGCCTACTTCGGGCCGTTCAGGGCAACCATCGGCGAGGGCCTCGTTTGGTCGCTGGTAAGTCGCGACGATGGCGGCCAGTCCTCGGTGCAGGCCAGTAACGCTGCAGGTGAGTCGACCTATCTGCCAGCGACAACCTTGCCTGCGAAGGAATTCAAGGGCGATGACGGCTCGACTGTGGAGCTTTCTCCCATTGGCATGGTGCAGCATCCCGCCAGCGTCGATCAGCACATAAGGGAAATGGTCATTCGCTTTACGGACGGCACGGAGTACACGGTGTACCGCTGGGGAGTGGATGACCCGGTCGACAACACCGTGCTCGCCTATGGGTACGGCTGGGAAAACGAGGATGACGCCGCCCGCGTGTTCAACCGCCTCGTTGACGTCGATGTCGTGGAGTCGGTCGTGCTGCGTGGCGTCATTCGGGCCGATGATCCCAACGACGAGCAGGAATTCGAGACGGTGCTGAGCGCCTCGTAGGGGCTGGTACGGGTTTTAGATACGACGCATGAAAGAACTTGCGCCCGCCTCCTCGCAGCTGAGGGGGCGGGCGCATCTGTTTGGCGTGGATGGGCGCCGGCGGCGTGCGGGAGACGGTGTCGGGCACGGGCGGTACATCGAGCTCTCCTCATACGCCCTTATGCGAAGTGCTTGCCCTCGCGCGTGTCGTTGCCCTGGTCGGAGACGGAATCGCCCGCGTCAGTGGCCTTCTTCCTGCGCTTGGCCTGCCAGCCCTTCACGACGCCGATGGCAGCCGGAATGGCCGAGATGGCGATGATGAGCACGAGCACGAGTTCGAAGTGCTCCTGCACAAAAGGCACGCCGCCGAAGAAGTAGCCAAGCAGCGTGAAGATCGACGACCAGGTGATGCCGCCCAGAATGTTCCAGATGGCAAAGTGGTGCCATTTCATGCCGCCCATGCCCGAGAGGAACGGCACGAACGTGCGGATGAAGGGAAAGAAGCGGCCGAGGAACACGGCGAGCGGGCCCCACTTGTCGATGAGGGCCTGAGACTTCTCGATGCGCTCGGGGGTCATCGACTTGACCTTGCCCGAGGCGATGATGCGACTACCGAAGAAGTGGCCGATGGCGAAGTTGCACTGGTCGCCCAGGATGGCCGCGCACCACACAGTGAGCAGCAGCGGGAAGAGTGACAGTCCGCCGCCGTCAGCTGCAAAGCAGCCGGCTGCGAAAAGCAGCGAGTCGCCGGGCAGGAACGGGAACACGACCACGCCGGTCTCGATGAAGATGATGAGGAACAGCGGCGCGTACACCCACACTGCGCCCAGGCCGGCGATCCAGCCGGCGATGGCGGCACGGGGGTCTTGGATGAGTTCGATTAGGTACTTGATGGGGTTCATGCGGGGGAGTGATCCTTCCGTGAGGCGGGCAACGTGTGCGCAAAAACGATCCGGCTGCAGCCTTGACCCCGCCGACACCGCGGCAAAGCCTCAAACGCAACCGAACTGGGGTTAAACAAAGCCTGCTGCAGTATACCCGCCCTTTACATTGCACCCCCGCCTCTCGCCAATCCTTGACATGGATTTTGCTTGTGGCAGATGAGGACTGCGCATACAAGGAGGCCGCCCAGGTGGGACATGCGCAGGCGTCGCTTTGGAGCGGCATCCCCATGCGCTTATCGCCCGGCCAATGACCCACTCGCCTTCCTCACGTCCCTGAACAGGAGCGGCCGCGCCTTCGGGCCTGTTCTGTCCAATTGGCTCGACGTCACGCATAAACAGTGAGCGGTCGGCAGAAAATCGAGCCCCCTTCTAGTCACTGCCGGCGATTTTCGCGAGGACTTTTTTGCGCGGCGCGATGTCTTCATGCAGGTCTGCAGCCTTCCATTCAAGTTCATCAAACACAGCCGGGCCATGTGCTGCGGCGTCGTCGATTGCGGGGTCGATGCGGCCTGCAAGCTCGGAGCACATTGCGCGTAACCGTCTAGTGGGCAGGCCTATATCCTTGGCGAATAACGATAGATGCTCGGCTCCTATGCAATCGATGTGTCCCTCGCCGCCCAGGAGCATTCCCATCTCGCGCGAAAGATTCGGAAACCATGTAGTGCAGACGAGGTCATATGCAGGCGCAAGGCGTATCTCTCGCCAGTTGGGCGAGTAGAGAATAGACATGTTTTTGAGATGATTGTCGCAGTTGCCGATGAGGTAGTTGAACAGGGTGAGTCGCGCGAACGATTCGATTCCTTCGATGGGCCTGCTGAACCTACGGCGGATGAACGTGGCAATGTTGCGTGCGGTTCCACCTTCTAGCTCGGCATACTTCGAGCTGGGCAAAATTCCTAGGGCCTGCGAGAAGTCTTCCTGATGATGCCGGAGCACGCGAGCGTTGTGGGAATCGTTAACTGGCGAGCGGTCGTAGCGCTCACCGCACACAACGGGGCCGTTTAAGTCGAGCAGCCTGATGTCTGCCGTGGGAATTCCGCAGCCTCGGGAAGCTCTGGTGCACAGATATTCAAGGTAGAGGACATTACGGTTGGGCGACGTTTTAAGGATGTGCGTCGAAGGGGCACCGCCAAGGGGCCTATACCAGTCTGTTTCCCAACGGATGCTGCGCGGGTCGTGATACAGGCCAACTTTGTTTTGAGTGCCTGCAAGTGAGAGGCGAGAGGCTGCGTTGATTTCGGCAGCTTTGTTTTCTCCCAGGTCGCTTGCCAAATTGGTCACATCGATGGGCTCATAGTGGTTTGTGAGCACCTCATTTTCGCGGGCGATGATGACGTCGCCGATGCATTCAAATCCATATCCTGCAAGAAGGGAGAGATAGTTTTCTTTCTTCTTGTGGAGCAAAGGGGGAGCAGTCGAGCTCGACGGCTACCCCATCAGCACAAGGGGGTGCCGGACAATCGCCAGCAGCTAAATAGGGTGGCGGATGGAACCCGATGCCGAACCGCGCTAGAGCCGCAAGGCGATGGTCTGCCAAGCGGCCATATCCCTCTCCTTTTTCCTCTTGCGATTGTTTGACTTCAAGCGGACCGGGCCATGCGGGGAGACCTCCGTGGGTTTAGTTGCCTCTTGCTTTTTCGAAAGACGAGGCCATATTTAAAAACTGCATAAGGTTCTCGTCGAGCCGGTCGACGCGAAAGAAGAAGTTCAACGGCATAGCGGCTTCGATTCCCTCCAGGTCGAGCGTCATCAGATAGTCGCGGGATACGTGGCGCATCGATGCGGGGGCGAGCGTATAGCCATGGCAGGCGGCTATGTCAAACCCTTGGGTTTCTATTCGTCGCGTATACCTGATTGAGGCGGGTTGCAGGCCATGGAGGTGGAACAATTCGAGAATCGCCTCGTTCATACGCGTGAATCCCCCTGACCCGTCGTCCAGCAAAACAAGCGGCAGGTTTACCAGCTCATGCAGGGAGATGGAATCTTGATGGGCAAAGGGACATTCCGTACAGGCTATGACAAGCAACCGTTCGTCAGCGAACCAGCGCATAGCCAGGGAGGGGTCAAGCTGGGTAGGCAGCCCCACGCCAAAAGCCACATCGCACACACCGTTCTTTACTAGCTCTAACCCACGGATGGGGTCGTGGGATTCGAAGGCAACAGAAAAACTTGCGTCGTGGGTGGCAATATGGTTGACAAGCGGTTCGATGTAATCATTGAGCCAAAAATCTGGACTGGTCAACCGTAAGACGGGAACCTCGTTGCGATATTCCTCGATGCGGTGGGCAATCCGTTGCCGATATTTTCGAACGGCGTCGATGTCCCCCAGCACCGCCGCCCCAATCTCCGTTAACTCGACTTTGCGCGTGGTCCTGCGGAACAGCCTGACACCCAGCCCTTTCTCAACGGCATCTACGTGTCGGCTCACTGCAGACTGCGACAGACAGAGGCGCTGGGCGGCCTCAGAAAAGCTGAGCGTTTCCGCTAGAATCACGACGTCGTCAGCATACTCGATATCGAACATCAGTCCACCTTTCCAACGGTCTCCCGCTGGATTCATATTGTATCGGAAGATGCAACAATGTCACGATAAAGTGCAGGAATTGCCCGGTATGGCCCCTTCTATACTAGATGAGAGAAGTCCGCATCTCGATTGCGAGACTTTGGTTGGGCCGTAAAACGTTTAAGGGAGAGGGACAATGAGAAACACCGGGGGATTTATGGACCGTCGTTCGTTCGTGCGCGTCTCTTCGATGGCCGCTGCCGCTTCAATGATGCCGGGTTCTATCGCCGCCGCGCATGGAGCGCCCGCCGAGAGCGAAAATGCTCGCCCGACGTACAAGCCCGGCGTCTATTCTGCCGTGGGGACGGGTCGTAAAAGCGACGTGACGGTCGAGGTCTCGTTCACCGAGTTCTCAATCGAGTCCGTCACGGTTGTCGACCATCATGAGACCGAACGCATCGCCCGTCCCGCTATCGAACGCATTCCTGCGGAAATCGTCGAGTACCAGTCGCTCGCCGTGGACGCTGTTACCGGTGCGACGTTTACGAGTTTTGCAATCCTTTCCGCAGTGGAAGACTGCGTGGAACAGGCAGGTGGCGATGCGTCACTGCTCAAGAATGCCCCTACGAAAGAACAAGAGGAATCCGTTGTAGAGATTAAAAGCGACCTGGTCGTTATAGGAGCGGGCATTTCCGGCATGGCGGCTGCTCTGGCGGCGTCCCAGCGGGGGGCCAAGGTGACCGTTTTTGAAAAATCGTCCTCTATGGGAGGAAATGCCCTGGTGAGCGGCGGGTTCATTGAGCATACCGATGACCCCGAAGAGCTGCGGGTCGACGTTAATGAGGGCTACGCATCCATCTTTGAAGAGGTGCTGCAGTTTAACCGCGAAGCCGGTCTTGATGATGACCTGGTCGACAACGTGCAGCGGCAGTGGGATGAGTATTACGCCAAGGGGAACACGAAGCTGTTCAGCTCGGCCGAGTTCTTGGCGTTGCAGCTTTGCATGCTTGAAGGTAACACCTATGATTTCCAGCTTGGATACGCCCGGGAAGTGCAGGACGGCGTTGCCTGGCTGACGGACATGGGTTATCCCTGGATGCCCTTGGTTGCTATCCCCGGATATTCCTGGGCACATTTCTCAAACTCTAAGGAAGCGGTCAACGGAGAGGGATACTTCAACCTGTTTGAGGACGAGATGGCAGGGCTCAGTTTGGAGGTGCTGTTTGAGACTCCTGCCGAGAATCTGCTTGTCGAAAACGGCAAGGTCGTCGGTGTTGTGGGAACTTCGGGAGACGGGACAACCTATCGTGTCGTTGCCAAAGATGCGGTCATCGTTGCTTCGGGTGGCTACTCCGACAACCGCGATATGCTCATCGAACACGACCAGATGTGGAACTGGGAAGACCTTTCGGTATTCCATAGCGACAACAACTATGGGCATACGGGTGACGGAATTCGTATGGCCTTGGATGCAGGTGCGGCATTTGGTGACCTGCCCTTCAACCAGATGATTTTCCCGTTCGTTGACACGGTAATGTTCGCAACCGAAACTACGGTTGGCGAAACGAACGAGAGCCTGTATGTGAACAAGGATGGCAAGAGATTCTGCAACGAGGCAGGCAGCAGGACGGATATGACGATTGCCCTGATGGAGCAGAAGGATGGCATGGCATTTCAGGTGGTCGATCACGACAGCTCGATGATTACCGACGGCAAGACTCACACGGGCATGGACGTTGAGTACCTTATCGAGCGCGGTATCCTTTATCGCGCGGAGAGCTTGGAGGAACTTGCCGACCTGATGGGCGTGGATGTGGATGCGTTCATGGAGACCGTTGCTGAATACAATGAAATGACGCAGACATACACCGACCTGGAGTTCGGCAGGTCGAGTTTTGGACCTAACGCGCAGCTCGATACGCCCCCGTTCTACGCATCTCCCCGTACGTGGGCCATGCATATCACCATGGACGGCGTTGCGGTTGACGGTAATGCCAACCTCATGCAGCAGATCCTCGGCCTGCTGGCCATTGAGCTCGGAGTCGACCAGGTCAACGAGGACGAGGTGCACGTCGGTGCCGCCCGTGACCAGCTTGAT
>OLNE01002169.1_pt1 | contig 12682 bp, 10 predicted proteins | sample 1672431 | NCBI WGS metagenome assembly OLNE01 (sample SAMEA3136685, study PRJEB25190) | human gut metagenome | reverse complement strand
CACCGGGGTCCCTGGAGGGCCCCGAATCATCACCTATTTAGTTGACTGTTAGATTTTTGAAAATTCTGAAATGTATGTTAATCTTCCCCTATTGATAAGCAATCAGAGCGGGGAGGCCCCTCATGCACCTGGCAGTCAACAAGTTGAGCGGATTGCGTGCCCTGCGCCGTGCGCGTGCGGCACATAAAGCGCTGCCTTCCGAGCGCTGCGACCTCTTTGCTCCCAATCCTGACCCGCAGGTTCGCTGGACTACCAGGTTGCTGCCGCTCGACGCACTCGGTCTCGACGCTGCGCCTGATACGGACCATCCCCTCGCCGTTGCCGTTCCCAGTGCCGAAACTCGTCTGCAGGCGCGGTTCGCCACGAGCACGGTGTACTCGCAGAATTTGCCCGCGCTGTCGTTTGTCGAGCTTGATGAGGGTATCGCGGCCAGCTGCCCTGAGCTTGCCTTTGTTGAGGCGGCTACGTACATGACGCCCATGGCCCTCGTGCTGCTGGGCTACGAGCTCTGCGGCACCTATACCCGCGACGCACGCAATCCCCGCTGTGGCGATGTGACTTTTGGCGTACAGCCTGCGACGAACGTGGGGCGCATCAGCGATTTCATTGAGTATGCAGGTAGGATTCGCGGCGCTCAAAAGGCCAAACAGGCTTTGGCGCTTGTGAGGGACAACGCGTGGTCGCCTATGGAGGCCATCGTGGCCGCGCTTGCGTTGCTGCCTATGAGCGAGGGAGGCTATGGTTTGGGCGACGTGGCGCTCAACAGGCGCCAGCTCACCGCGCCCGAGCTTGTGTCGCTGGGCTGCAAGGATTCCCGCGTGCCTGACATCGAGCTTGTGGGGACGCACGTCGGCTTCAACTACGACGGGCATGCGCATTTCGCGGTGGGGGAGACGGCCGATGGTCAGCAGGCTGGCACCGATGCGGCCAGTGTTCGCGCGAAGTACCTCGATGACCTGCGCCGCAATCGCGAGCTTGCCGCAATGGGGCGCGTCGTGCTGCCGGTGACCTCGGAGGACCTTTTCCAGCAGGGTGGCCTCGACGCCGTCATGCTCGAGGCGGTTCTCATTGCCGAGGAGCTCGATCACATCGAGGATGGCCGCTTCGACGAGCTCAAGGCGCTCATCAGCATGCCCGTGCTGCAGCGCGAGCGTCAGCGCATCATCTGGTCGGTTCTTCCCTGGGAGCACGGCGATGCCTACGCCCGCCAAATCGCCGATCAGCTTGCCCGCCTCGGACATCCCCGCGAGATTGTCACAACGGTGATGGATATCTAGACAGCCGGCTATGGCTGCATGCTGCTCTCACTCGACAATTAACATACATTTCAGGATTTCTAAAAACGCGCTAACTGGGGCTTTGATGATTTAACATACATCTCGACTGGCGAGATGTATGTTAAATTCCAAGCAGGGGGCGCTCGATGCGCCTCCCGACCCGCCTTTTTGCGCGCGTCTTTGGCCTCCCGGCCTGCCTGCTTTCCTTAATTGCGATTTCGCAACAACCGCCATATGTTATTGACGGTGACGTAGCGTCATGGGGCATCCTTATGTCATGGAGAAGGAGCCATGGGAGAAGGACAGGGAATGGGAGAGACGGCTTCGACCACGTCGGGCTATATGACGGTGGGAGAGATAGCGCAGCGTGCCGGTGTCACGGTGCGCAGCGTGCAGTATTACGACCAGCAGGGCATCCTCTCGCCGAGTGCGAAGGGGCCTCACAACCAGCGTCTCTATACTTCTGAAGACCTCGAGAGGCTCTACTGCGTGCTCTGCCTCAAGTACGCGGGGCTTTCTCTGGGCCAGATTCGCCAGTTTGTGGCGCAGGAGCTGGGTGAAAAGAGCGTCGACGACGTGTTCTCCCAGGCTATTCTCAAAACCGAGCAGGACTTTGCAGAGCTGCTGCACCGCCATGCTGTCCTGAGCGGTATGCGTCAGGCAGCCCTCGACACCAGCCGTGCCAGTGGCACTCAGCCCGACTGGCAGGCGATGGCTCGCAGCATCGGGGCGGATGCGCCCCACGACGCCGACGAAGGCCGTCGCTGCGTCATCGCTGCTTGGCACGAGGTCATCGCCGAGGCGGTCGCTCTCATGCGCCGCCGCGAGCCCTTTGACTCCGCGCGCAGCGTTGAGCTTGCCCGTAAGGTCGTGGCTCTGCGCAAGGCCGACGAGGGGCGACCGGCCGAAGAGCGCTTCTCCTTGCTTGAAGACATGTCCGCCTCATTCGAGTTCGCGCACGGCGAGGGCTTCGGTGGCATGCGTCGCGAGATGAATGCCTACCTCGACCAGCTTGTCGAGGCCTGCGGGGGCGATGACGCTGCCAAATAACCCAATGCCCTAGCGGAAAGAGCCTGATGGACCAGATTGCCTGGCTGTGGATTGCCTGATTCTGGTCCGCCCAAACCAATAAGCAATCAAACAACCAACCGTCCTACCAGCTACCGCGTGTCTTGCAGGCACGTGGGAAGGAGATTGTCATGATCGTATCCTGGATGACCACCAACAAGTGCAACCTCACCTGCAAGCATTGCTACCAGGACGCGCGCCCCGACGCGTGCGCAAACGAGCTCACGACCGACGAGGCCCGCACGCTTATCGACCAGATCGCCGCTGCAGGCTTCAAAATCATGATTTTCTCCGGCGGCGAGCCGCTCATGCGCCCCGACATCTATGACCTCGTGGCCTACGCCGCGAGCAAGGGCCTGCGCCCGGTGTTCGGTACCAACGGCACGCTCATCACGCCCGAGGTGGCAGGCCGCCTCAAAGAGTGCGGTGCCTGCGCCATGGGCATCAGCCTCGACAGCCTTGACCGAGCCAAGCACGATTCCTTCCGCGGTCTTGAGGGCGCATGGGACGCCACGGTGGCCGGCATGCGCGCCTGTCGCGAGGTGGGCCTGCCGTTCCAGATTCACACCACGGTGCTCGACTGGAACGAGCACGAGGTGTGCGACATCACCGACTTCGCCGTTGAGCACGGTGCCATCGCTCATTACATCTTCTTCCTCATCCCGGTGGGGCGCGGCAAGTACATCAACGACACATCGCTCAAAGTTGCGGCCAATGAGCGCCTGCTGCGCCAGATCATGGCCAAGCAGGCCGAAGTTTCCATCGACGTCAAGCCCACGTGCGCTCCGCAGTTCACGCGTGTGGCCGAGCAGCTGGGCGTCAAGACGCGTTTCGAGCGCGGCTGCCTGGCGGGTCTCACGTACTGCATCGTGAGCCCCGAAGGCGTTGTGCGCCCGTGCGCCTATATGACCGAGGAGGCCGGCAACGTGCGTGAGCAGCCCTTCGACGAGATTTGGAAGACGAGCCCGGTGTTCGAGCGCCTGCGCACGCGCGAGTACGGCGGCTCCTGTGGCACGTGCGACTTCCGCGCCGGTTGCGGCGGGTGCCGCGCCCGTGCGGCCTACTACCACGACGGCGACTTCATGGCGCAGGATGACTATTGCGCGCACGGTCGCGAGATCGTAGTGGAGTAGGGAAGGCTGCAAGGTTTTCGCTGCCCTCGGTGCGTCTTGCGGTGGGTTTCTTGGTCTGCAGCACCTCTGTCACATTCCGCTACAGCCCTCCTGAGGCTCGGCACTTTTGTCGCATCCCGCCGCAATCCTACCTGGCAAACGGCGTTTTTGTCGCTATTGAAAGGATGTCCCCCATGAATCGTGTTTCCCTCTATCGCAACGCCGACTCTGCACGCAGTCTGTCCCGCCGCGAGGCATGCGCCCTGGGCGGTGTCGCCCTCGTGTTTGCTGGCCTTGGTATTGCCGCTCCTGCCTGGGCTGATGGCGCGTCTGATGCCGCCAAGCCCGCCGATGCCGCTTCCGGTCGTCCTGCGAGCACCGATGCCGCCTCGACCGGCGAGGTGGCCGAGCATGTGGCGGTTCCCGAGGGTGCCGACGATGTGCCTGCCGAGGCTGCCGAGGTCGCCTTCCCCGTTACGCTGACTGACGACGCGGGCCGCGAGGTCACGGTTGCCTCGCTCGAGCGCGTCGTGGTGTGCATGGGTAGCTTCGCCAAGACCTGGCAGCTTGCCGGTGGCTCGCTTGTGGGTACGACGGCAGACGCCCTGGCCGATTACGAGCTCGAGGGTGCCGAGAACATCGCATCTGTGGGCGACTTCACAGCGCCCAACCTTGAGCAGATCCTTGCGCTTGACCCAACGCTCGTCATTATGAGCGCCGCTTCTGCCGGCCGCGGTGGCCAGTCGAGTCAGACGGACCTGGTAGAGCCCCTTGAGTCGGCCGGCGTTCCCGTGCTCACCTTCAAGGTCACCCTCTTCGGCGATTATCTGCGCATGCTCCGCGCTTGCTGCGATCTCACTGGTCGCTACGACCTGTACCACGAGAACGGTCTTGACACGCGCGATCGTATCGACGAAGTTCTCGCTGCTGCCGCTCAGGCCCGCAGTGAATCGGACGAGGAGGCGCCTACCTGCCTCATCATGACGACGTACTCCAGCGGCACGCGCGTGCTCAACTCGTCTACGCAGTCTGGTGCTGCCGCCGCTGATCTGGGCGCCGTGAACCTTGCCGACCAGAACCCGAGCCTGCTCAAAGACTATTCGCTGGAGAGTGTGGTGGCGCTCGATCCGAAGTTCATCTTCGTCATGGCCATGGGCAACGACCCCGAGTCTGCCGAGCGCGCTCTCAAGGAGCAGACCGAGGACAACCCCGCATGGGCCGGACTTACGGCGGTGAGCGAGGGCCGATTCATCACGCTCGATCCTGAGCTTTTCCAGTACAAGCCGCTTGAGGCGTGGGACGAAATGTACCGCACGATGGCGAAGAACCTCTACGGCGACGATGTCTGCGCGTAAGGAAGGGCAGCTCACGGGCGTGGCTGCGGCGAGCGCTGACGGCGGGACTTCGGCGGCAGGCGAGGGGCTGCGTGCGGGCGCCCCCGCCTGTTCGCCTGCGGCACCCGCGAGCTCGTATCGTGCGCATGCATCCGAGCGGCGAGGCCGCATCGTGCTTGTCGTTTCGGCTGCGCTCTGCCTTGTTGCCGCGCTTGCCGCGGTCATGCTCGGCTCGACGAACGTCTCGCTGGCCGATGTGCTCGCCGTCCTGACCGGCGGGCAGACGTCCACCCCCGCGGCTGCCAATATCGTGGAGCATGTGCGCCTGCCGCGCATGCTTGCGGGTGTGTTGGCCGGCGCCGCCCTGGCGGTTTCGGGCTGCATCACGCAGACGGTGCTCAACAACCCCCTGGCCAGCCCAAACGTGCTTGGTATCAACTCCGGCGCGGGCCTGGCGGTGCTCTTGGCGAGCGCTCTTTTGCCCAATGTCGCCGCAGCCTTGCCGGCGGCCGCGTTTGGTGGCGCGCTGCTTACGGCGCTCCTCGTGTTTGCGGTGGCCTCTGTTGCCGACGGATCGCGCATGACCATCGTGCTCGTGGGCATGGCGGCCACAGCGGTGTTCGGCGCGGGCATGAACACCGTGCTCATCGTGAACCCGGACGCTTACGTGGGCGCGAGCACGTTTCTTGTGGGCGGCTTGGCGGGTGTGCGCATGGTGGACCTCGTGTGGCCGGCGGTGTGCATTGTCGTGGGCCTCGTTGTCGCCCTGCTTGGTTCGCGCGCGCTCAATGTCATGCTCACGGGAGATGCTGTGGCGCAGGGTGTGGGCATGAACGTGCGCGCGGTGCGCTTGGGCATGCTCGCCGTGGCGGCGCTGCTCGCAGGTGCGGCGGTGAGTTTTGCGGGCCTGCTTGGTTTCGTAGGCCTCATCGTGCCGCATGTGGTACGCCTTATAACTGGCAATGACCTGCGGTTTTTGATGCCGGTGAGCATGTTTGGGGGCGCTGCGTTTGTGTGTGCGTGCGACCTTTTTGCTCGCACGCTGTTTGCCCCCTACGAGCTGGCCGTGGGCATTCTCATGGCGTTTGTGGGCGGGCCGTTCTTCGTGTGGCTCGTGGTGCGCGGAAAAGGGAGGGACCTGTGAGCAGCAACGAATCTCTAGCTGTGGAGCTGCGCGGAGTGTCGTTCTCCTACGGTAAGAGGCCCATCCTCGAAGACGTGAATCTGTCCCTGCGTACCGGTGAGGTCACGGCGATTCTGGGCCCCAATGGTTGCGGCAAGTCCACGACGGTCAAGCTCATAAACCGCCAGCTTGTGCCCTGTGCGGGGCAGGTTGTGATTGAGGGCCGCGATGTAGCCGACATGGGGCGCAAAGAGGTCGCGCGCCACGTGGCGGTGCTGGGACAGGCTGTGGGTGTGGCGAGTATGCGTGCCGAGCAGTTCGTCATGTGTGGGCGCTATCCGCATCGGGCGGCCCTGGCGTCCCCCACGGCGCGCGACCATGAGATCGTGCACGACGCCATGTGCCGGGCAGGTTGCCTGCAACACGCCGGGGCCGATATGGCACGCCTGTCGGGAGGCGAGCGGCAGCGTGTGCTTCTGGCGGCGGTGCTTGCCCAAGAAGCGAACGTCGTCGTGATGGACGAGCCCACAACCTACCTTGACCCCACGGCATGCTTCGAGCTCATGACCATGGCGCGCGGCCTCGCGCAGGGCGGAGCCGCGGTGGCTATGGTGCTGCACGACATCCCTCTTGCGCTCTCGTTCTGTGACCGGGCGGCGGTGCTTGCCCAGGGTCGCGTGCAGGCGTTTGGCTCTGTCGAGGATGTTGCCGCCTCAGGCATTATCGACCGCGTGTTTGACGTGCGCCTGCAGCGGATGTCGTCCGATGCGGACGGGCGTGCGGGGTATTGTTTGATGCCGAGGAGGTAGGGGGTAGGTCGCTCTCGTCAATTAGCATACATTTCAGGATTTCTAAAATCGCGTCAACTGGGGTTTTGATGATTTAATATACATTTCGATAGGTGAGATGTATGTTAAATCCAACCTCTATAGAGAAACCGCCCCGCGACGCCAACTTGGGCGCGGCGGGGCGGTTGCTTGTTTGGGTGTCGGGAGCGAAGGCGTTAGAACGCGATTCCCAGAAGGTCGATGACGAAGCCCCAGGCCACGCCGATGGCGTACAGCACGGCGAGGATGGTGAGGTTCTGCTTGGTGGAGCGGTTGGCGCTGAAGAGCACAAGCAGACCAATGCCAGCCGAGACGAGAAGGCCTGCCATCGTTGCACCCATGCTGAGCACACCTGCCAGGTAAAGCTGGGTGATGGCGACGCTGGCAGCACAGTTGGGGATGAGGCCGACCAGAGCGCTCACAAAAATCGAGAGTCCGGGCACCGCCGAGATGGCGTCGGCCAGAGCGTCTTCGCCGGCAAAGCCCAGGATGAGATTGAGCACAAGCGTGACGAGAAGGACGAAGAACGTGACCTCGGCAGAGCGCACGAGCGTCTCGCGCACAACGCCTGACCAGCCCATATCGGCCCCGCAAGCACAGCCCGGCCCGCAGCTGCCCACAAAGACGGGCGCAGGGGAGGAGACGGGCTGGCCGGAAGAGTCGGAGTTATCCAAACCGGAGTTATCCGCTGTCGTGGCGGCACTGGCATCGGCCCCATCCGCCGCAGGTCCCTCGATGTTGCTTGCCATGGCCGTGGCGGTGCTTGCCGCGTGCCCGTTCGTCTCGCCCTCAAGCTGGCCCTTGGCGCCCTCCTCGATTTCCTCGAGCGAGAGGCCTTCTTCCTCGTTTGCCTGGGCGAGCAGGGCCTCGAGGTCGAAGGGATCGCCGTCGAGTGTGGCCGAGCCGTCGGGATAGATGGCGATAATGGAGCCCGAATCGAGCTGGAAGACCTCGGGCTCGTCGGAGCCCACGAACTCGGCGCCCATGCCCTGGACCTTGATGCCAAGCACGCGGATAGCAAGGTCCACCAAGAAGCCCGTTACCATACCGAGAGCGACCTTGAGCAGTACGAGCTGCACCATGAGGCCGGGGTCGGCCTGCTGGGCTATCATCAAGGGCAGCATCTCGTCGGAAGTGGAGAGAAACACGGCGAAGAGCGTGCCGAGCGTGATGACGCGACCGGCGTAGAGCATGGCCGCCGCGGCCGAGAAGCCGCACTGGGGCACCGCGCCGAGCATGGCACCGATGGCAGGGCCGGAGGCGCCGGCGCGGGCGACAACCTCGCGGGTCTTGGCGCCTGCCTTGTATTCAAGTGCCACGAGGGCGAAATAGGTCACGAGCAGAAACGGCACGAGGCGCAGCGTGTCGAGCGCGGCGTCGAGAAGACAATCCAAGAATAGGTCCAAAACAGGGCTTCCAATCCATTGTTGCGAAATGTCACTATTCAAGGTAAGCCGTGTTTACCTCACGCCGGCCCATCACGGCCCAATTGACCCAAAATATACATGTGAACGCCTGTTTGAGCTGGTAGATGTGCATATCAACATATGAGCAAGCAATCAGATGACGCTGAGAATCCTGCTCCCCACAAGCCTTGCGCATGCGTATACTTGACACATTGCTTTTTACCGCCTCCTCACGAGAAACGGGTCCGCCATGATTTTTGTCATCCTTATTTTCCTGGGCATCGTCATTGCCGCCGTGGTGCTGCGCCGCGCCGGTGTGGGGATGGGCGACTCCGACTCGCAGATTGATTCGGTGTACGAGCTGCTCGAAGACGAGGCCAAGCCGTCCTCCCGGGGCAAGCTTGTCGCGAAGATGAAGTGGCTCACGGGCATTCCCATGCCCGACAAGACGGAAGGGTGCTTTGTCATTCTCACCTATGAAGACAAGAAGACGATGAAGTCGTCGATGAACTCGTATCTGCACTGCCTGGTAGGCAAGTCGTCCAAGGATGAGGCCGCCGCCGCTGCGCGTCATCTGAGCGGCGCGGGCAGCCCCACGATTGCACGCGACATTTCGGCCAAGCGCCCCTTTGTGGTGGCGCTGCTGGCCTGCGAGGACTACGGCATGGACATCGAAGACTGCGAGCGCGCCCTCAAGCGCGTCTTCAATGACGAACGCCTCGTCAAGACTGCGCCCGCCAAGACCAAGAGAGCGTAGCGATTCATCATGGGAATGCTTGAGCTGCATGTGCTGAGAAGCGGCGACAAGGGTTCGTGTGCCGCCGTGCGTCTGGCGGGTGCCGAAGAATTTGCCTGCGTCGACTGCGGCATCACGGGCACGACGTTTGCTGACGCATGCGCGCAGACGGGGCTCATTCCGTTCAAGGTTCAGGCGTTCCTCATCACGCACTGCCACTCCAACCAGGTCAAAGGCCTCAAGTCGACGCTGACGTGGTTGCAGAAACGCGGCGTGGCGCCTCAGGTGTACGTTGAGCCGGGGGTTCTGGCTGCAAGCCCTGTGCTCCAAGAGCTGCAGGGTATTGCCGACGTATGCGAGTTCCACACCAAACAGCCCTTTTGGGTGGGCGACGTGTGCGTGCGGCCCTTCCGCACCTTCCACAACAACGAGGACAAGGGCAGCTGCTACAACTTTCGCTTCGAGACGCGTGCCTCGGGCGATGAGCAGACCGACTCGCTCGTGCTGCTCTCCGACGTGGGCGTGTTGAGCCGCGAGGCGCAAAGCGAGCTGCCCCATGCGCGCCTGCTTGCCATCGAGGCAAACTACGACTCGGGCCTGCTCGACGAGGCCGCGAAGGTCAACCCACAGGTGCGCTTTGCAGTGGACGTGCGCGGAAATTTCTCCAACGCCCAGGCGGCATCCACGGTGGAGGCATACGCATGGCCAGGCCTCGAAGACGTCGTAGCGCTGTACCTGTCGCGGCAGTACAATGCGCCCACCCGCGCAACTGCGGCCATCGAAACGGCGCTTGAGCAGGCCGGATGCGAGGCTCGCGTTGCCTACGCCTCGCCCGATGAGACGCTGAGCGTGCTGCCGGAGGACTTGCGTGCCGGCAGTGCGGCCGAGGAGGCCGTCGACCTTGGGGCGCCTGTGGCCGAGGGAGTCGCGGCGAAGAAAGCTGCCGTCGAGTTTGTGGCGGAGGAGGCTGCCGACTTTGGGGCGCCTGTGGCCGAGACGCCTGCGGCCGAGATGTCTGTCCCCGAAGTGCCTGCCCCCGAGACGCTTGTACCTGAGCAGACTGGCCTCGAGACGTCCGCCCCCGAAGCGCCTGCTTCCGAGCCGTTCGCGGCGGCCGATGCTTCCTCCGTGCTCGCAGGCACCTCGGAATCTGTCGCCCGAGTTCCGTATTCTGCCCCCGAAGACATCCTTCTGCCTGAGCAGGCCCAGGAAATGGGCTACGTCGACTTGCAGGGGTTGCTTGACCTCTGGAGGCAGCAGGGCTGCCTGGCGGAGTCTCCCGCCATTTCGGCCGAGGACCTCCTGCGCGCTCTCACTGCGGCCGATATGCTCGACCCGCGCGACATGACACCTACCGAGAAGGGCATTGAGCTGGGCGTTTGGGCTGCCTTCGAGACCGAGGGCCTTGCTCCTATCTTCGCCGCCTGTATGGCGGGCGGACTCTGGGAGCACGTGCAAACCTTCTTGTAACGCGCGTTCTATCCGTCGTAGCGCCAGCTCTTGTCGGTAAGCATACGGGCGAGCGCCAAGCCGATGGGCAGGCAGAAGATGATAATCATGGCGCGCAGTCCCCATGACAGGGCGTCGCCTGCGTCGAGAATGCCCAGGTAATACATCGCGCGGTACAGGTACAGACCCGGCACCATGATGACGATGGACGGCACGGTGAGGCTGATGCGCGGCAACGTCATCTTGATGCCCACAAACGATGCAAGAAGTCCTGCGATAAGCGCGCCGATGAGGGCGGCAGACTCAGGCAACATGCCGGCAAGGTCGATGAGTTCCAGGCGTGTCGTGTTGGCGACGAGGCCGATGCAGGCCGCAGTGAAGGCCATGCGCGGCGTCGAGTTGAACATGATGGAGAAGCCGAACACGCCAACGAAGCTCATGAGGCACCTGAGCAGGCAGGTTGACACAGGGTCGAGGCCCTGCGGCACGAACTCATTGGGCGTGAAGCCCACAATCATGGCCACGATCCAGCCGGTGATAGTGGCGAGGAACACGATGGTGCCCGCATAGGTGAGCCGCTGCACGCCCGAGGCGAAGCGGAACTTCGCGAAGTCCAGTCCGCTTGTGATGAGCGGGAAACCGGGGATGACGAAAAGCAGAGCTCCGATATAGCCCGCCTCGTGTTGGAACGCATCGGGGATAAAGAGGGACAGCACGCCAAGCGTGCCCAGGTAGAGAAGGCCGGCCAACGCGACCGACAGTATGTTCGCCCCGAAGTGGTTGAAGTGCTTTCTGCCAAGCGCCACACGCGTGAAGTTGCCAAATCCCGCTCCGATGAGCGCGCCGGTCATTTCGATAAGGCCGCCGCCGAGCAAAAACACGAAGGCGAAGCATGCAAAGCCCGACGCCAGGCCAAGCTGCCAGGCGCTATAGCGGGGCTTGCGATGCTCAATCTCGTCGAGCATCTTGTGGACGTCGTTTACGGTAAGCGTGTCGAGGTTGGCCTCAAGTTCGTCTTGGAAGCGCTCCATAATTTGGATGCGCTCGGTGTTGACGCCGGTCTTGGGCAGCGACACGACCTCGGTGAATGACGAGCGACCGTCCGACACGGTGGAGTCGATGGAGACAAGGCTGACGTCGGCCGTGCATGACACACCCAGCAGCGAACCCACATGCTGCATGGTGGCCTCAACGCGATAGGCTCCGGTTCCGCTCGAGAGCATGAGCTTGCCCGTGCGCGTCACGATAGACGACTTCGCGGTGATGCCGGCCTTAGTTGCCAGGACGTCGCCGTGCTCCTCCACCGTGGCATGCCAGTCCATCTTGAGGCGATTGAATATCTCGTGGTGCGAAGAGGGGTCGTTCGTAAGCAGGCGATCGATGATGGTCTCAAGCTCGTTTTCATGCTGGCTTTGAGCCGGTTGAGCGTTCTCCTCCCTGGTCGTCTGCATGGTCGCCGTGCCCTGTTGCTCCTCGTTCATTCCTGCTCCCGCTGGTTTCACGCATGAGTGCATGTGCAACTGAGCTGCTCGCACAGCCCTTCGCTAGCCTTTGATGGTAATCCCGGAGTTGCCAACGACTTCGGTGGTATGCTCCTGCATCCAGGCGAGGGCGTCGCTTCCCAGGCTCGACAGCAGGTAGTCGCCGGCGGCTTCTTCGGCGCTCATGTTGCTCACGAGGCGTACGTAGTCATCGGGCGTGCCGTCTGTCGAGTAGGTCCAGTATTCTACGAGTGGGGTCCAGGCAAGATTATCGATACTGACCGATCCGGAGGCAGATATCACAATATCGCAACTGAACATGCCCGAAAGCACCGTCTCGGGGTAGTCGGTGTAGCTGCTTACGAAGTCACCCATACCGTAGACGCACGGCATGGTGCCGCTGCCGTCTGCCCGGGGAACCTGCTCGAAGCTTTGGATGACATGGGCGTGGCTGCCGATGACCAGGTCGACCCCGGCATCGGCGCAGGTCTGAGCCACCTCGCGCTGCCAGTCGTTGGGTACGCTCGTGTACTCCTCGCCACCGTGCATGTACACCACCACGGCGTCGGCGGCCGCACGGGCGCGCGCGTAATCCTGCGCGAACGCGGCGGCGTCCCAGGGCACGGCGTAATAGTCGTTGGGCAGGTCGGCCTGGTCGTAGCCGTTCTGCCCGTAAGAATAGGAGAGGAAGGCGACCTTGGCACCCTTGCGCTCCACCACGCGCACCTGCGCGCGGTCCTCCTCGTCGGTGTAGCTGCCGATAAAGGCAATGTCCGGATAGCCCTTCCACAGCTGCTGCATGTGCTCGATGGGACCCGTCCAGTAGTCGTAGGTGTGGTTGGTGTTGGAGCTCACCACATCGAACCCGG
>OLNE01002142.1_pt1 | contig 12857 bp, 12 predicted proteins | sample 1672431 | NCBI WGS metagenome assembly OLNE01 (sample SAMEA3136685, study PRJEB25190) | human gut metagenome | reverse complement strand
AGTACCGGCGCTTCAAGATCCGCGCGGAGCTCGACGAGGCGAACGACTTCGTCTCCATGAGCGAGGTGCTCGCGAGGCGCTATGCCCCCGAGCGCATGGCGGACGAGCGCTTTGGCGCCCGGCCGGACCTGCTCATCCTCGACGGTGGTAAGCCCCAGCTCACTGCCGCCATCGAGCAGCTTGGGGAGCTCGGGCTGGACATCCCCATCGCGGGCCTAGCCAAGTCCGACGAGGAGCTGTTCGTGCCGTGGGATGAGATGCCCGTGGTGCTGCCGAGTGGCTCTGCCTCGCTTTATCTCGTGAAGCGCGTGCGTGACGAGGCGCACCGATTCGCCATCACCTTCCACCGCGAGCTGCGCGACAAGGCGATGACCGTCTCGATCCTCGACGAGATTCCCGGTGTGGGCGAGAAACGCAAGCGCGCGCTGAGGCGGGCGTTTGGCAGCATGAAGCGCCTGCGCGAGGCGAGCGAGGAGGACATCGCCGCCGTTCCCGGCATTCCCGCCGAGGTCGCGCGCGAGGTTTACGAGACGCTACGCGCCTGGGACGCCGAGCTCGACTCCTCGCGAGAGCGGGCTGCGGACGGGGATGACGGGGCATAGCCGGACGTGTCATGCGCTGCCAACTGGGGCCGTTGCGAGCGTGCCGTGAAAGGGGCGTCGCTCGGATATGGTCCTCCATTAGCTCTCAGCTAATGAAATCGCGCGCTTCGCTTCCTAGGATGGGCTCATGTTTAGCCCCAACAGGAAGGAAGACCCCATGGAAGCTACCGAGGCTCAGGACAAGACGCAGCAGACAAGCGACCCGAAGAAGGGTAAGTCGGCCGCGTCGATCGTTGCCCTTGTGCTGGGCATTATCGCTCTCGTCACGTCGTTTCTGCCCATCATTAACAACCTGTCGTTCGTTCTCGCGCTCGTTGGCGCGGTCTTTGCGGTCATCGGACTGGTGGGCGTGCTGCGCGGCAAGAAGGGCGGCCGAGGCTTCTCCATTGCCGCCGTTATCGTGAACGTCCTCGCCATCGCCATCGTCCTCGGCACGCAGAGCGCCTACTCCTCTGCCATCGACGAGGCGACGAAGGGCGCCATCTCGACCGAGGATGGCTCTTCGGTGGCTGCCGCGAGCACGTCTGCGGAGTCCGGCGCGGCCGACAAGTACTCCATCGCCGACGAGCAGATGACCGGCGATGACTACACCACGACCATCAGCGGCACGTTCACCAATCTTACGGATTCTCAGCTCGGCTACGTCAGCGTTAGCTATAACCTGTTCGATGCCGATGGCAACCAGATTGGGACGGCATACGCCAACGCCAGCAACCTTGACGCCGGCGGAACCTGGAAGTTCGAGGCGGTTGGCATGTACGACCAGGCTAAGGTCGCTTCTTACAAGCTGGCTGACGTCACTGGCTTCTAGCGTTGTTATCTGGTGCTCGCGGTCTTGTGGAGAGGGGGACAAGATGGCCCAAAGACTAACAGAGGAGCTTCTCGCGGAGCTGCTCGAGGCGCCCGACATCGATGCGTTTCTCGGCTCTCATCAGCTTGGTGAGCCGTCGCTCCCTGACTACCTCAATGCTCTTCTCGCGGAGAAGAACCTCGAGCGTGCGCAGGTCGTGCGTATGGCAAACCTCAACGAGACCTTTGGCTATCAGATCTTCATGGGCACGCGTAATCCTAGCCGCAACAAGCTGCTTCAGATCGCCTTCGCGATGGCGCTGACCCTGCGCGAGACCAACCGCATGCTCGAGGCGGGCGGGGTGAGCTCGCTGTATAGCAAGAGCCGTCGAGATGCGATCATCATCTTCTGCCTCGAGCGGGGATGTTCACTCCAGAGGGTGAACGAGGAGCTCTATCGCTTTGGGGAAGAGACGATTTGCTGACGGTGGCGGTACGGTATTGTCCGGCGTGTAATTAATTGCGAATGTGGCGAGCGGGATGCGAATTAGTGTCCCGCTCGCCTGCTATTGTGGGGATATGGATATCGAGACGACAGATGGCATACACGAGCAACTGGAGGGTGCGCTTGGTGCCGTGCTCCTCTCTTCCGCGTCCGCGGACGCCTATCGTGTGGAGCGCACGCTCAAGCGCACTCCCGCCGAGGTGACGGAGCTCGTATGGCTGAGGACTGCCGCGGGGACTGAGCTCGGCCCTTACGTACGCAAGGTCATTTCTCGGGAGAGCGGCCTTGGCTGTGCGTACGTCGAGCTCTTTAAACTGCAGCGTCAGGGCATGCGCTTTCGTCAACTCCCTCGCATCATTGACTGCCGCGAGAACGGCGGCTCTCTTGAGGTGCTCCTCGAATACGTCAAGGGGCGGACACTCGCGCAGGTGGTTGAGGACGCCTCGCCTGGTGATCGCGACATGCTCGCGCGCGAGCTCATCCCCGCGATCTGTGATGCGGTTTCAGAGTTGCATGGCGCGCTAAAGTCGCCGCTGGTCCATCGCGACCTCACTCCCAGCAACGTCATCTGCCCTGATGTTCGTCCATGCTTTACTGCGGGTTCGCGACCTGCCGCGCGTTCGTGCTCCGCCGCGAGTCCGCGACCTGCCTCGCGTTCGTGCTGCCCCGTGCTCATCGACTTCGGCATTGCGCGCGTGTGGCGCGAGGGCGAGGAGGCCGACACCACGCATTTCGGGACTCGCTCCTATGCCCCGCCCGAGCAGTACGGTTTTGGCCAGACTGATGTCCGCAGTGATGTCTACGCCCTGGGTATGCTCGCGTTCTTCTGCCTGACTGGGCGAGAAGCCACCCCGGCTGATCGGGAATGCGGCTTTGCCTGCGCCAAGGTTTCGCCTGCTTGGCGCAGCGTAATAACAAAGGCCACCTCTCTAGATCCCGATGACCGCTATCAAAGCGCGGCCGAGATGCGCGATGCGCTTCCTGGTGTTGCCGATGGGCGTTTGTGCAAGCATTCCGGAAAGCCTGGTGATCGGTCTCGCTCGCTTGCCATGACGCTTGCCGAGATGAGGGAACGCTACCTCAGCGCTTCGGTGCCGAGCTTTTGGAGTGCGCGGAACGTCCTCGTATGTCTTGCTGCCGCATTCATTCTTTTTGCTTGTGCGATTTGCCTGTTTGACGAAAAGTACTATGTCGCTGGTCCGCTCTGGCTCAACGTTTATGGGTTCGCGCTGTTCTTTCCCTGCATGGTGCTGGTGTGTGGCTGGGTTCTTCTCGATAAGCGGTGGCTGTTTGCAAACGTTGGTATTCTGCGGCGCTGGGGCCGCAAACGAGCTCGGGCTGTGAGCGCCGGAGTCTTCGTTGTTGCCTGGCTGCTGCTCATTGTTTTTGTCGGCATTTGCAGGCGGTAGGCCGCCGTCTCACGTCTGCGGGGTATCTCTCGCGTGATACATCGTCGTTTCGTGGGTGGCGGGGCGTCTTTTACAGTCGTCGGCCCGTTGTCGCAGGGCGGGATATCGTTTCTGCAAGCGGCAAACCGTCGTTATGCGGACGACGAGCCACGTTTTGCGTACCGGCGCTGGCTTTTGATTTGTAAAAGTCGCTAAGTAGGGGGCTAAACTGGAATCGGCCGAGTAGACAACGGTTTCGCGCTGCAAAACCCCAGCTCGGGAACTCCTTTAAATAGGATCTACTCGCGTCACTGCGAATTAGCCCCCTACTTAGCGCACTTTTCGTTTGGCGGGTGGGCGAGTGTGCAGGAACGTGCCGCATGCGACAATCGGGGTATTCGCAAACGTGGGGCTGGAGGGACGCATGGAGATCAAGGCTTGGACCTACGACGAATTTCCCGAGTGCGCGGCCGTGCCTGACGGCGCGTGCGTCCTGGCGACGACGGGTGACGAGTCGGGCTCGCGATACGTTCCGGACGTCGTGTACCTTTGCCGCGGTGATCACGAGCTGCACCTTCAGCTGCTGATTCCCACGTGCCGCAACTCGCTCAATGTGGCGGCGGGGGAGCGTCCAACTTATCCGTGCCTCGTCTACGTTCAGGGTTCTGCCTGGAGAAAGCAGGACTGTTACAAGAACCTGCCCCAGCTGGCGAGGATTGCCGAGCGAGGCATCGTGGTTGCCGTGGTCGAGTATCGCGACTCCTCGATGGCGTGTTTTCCGGCGCAGGTTCACGACGCGCAGGCGGCCGTTCGGTTCGTTGCCGACCACGCGGACGAGCTCTCGGTTGATCCGGACAAAATCGTCATTGGCGACTCTTCTTCGGGTGGACACACGGCCGTTCTCGCGACTCTTCTTCCTGACGAGAACGGATCGCCCGCTGCCGATCTTCCCGTTCGGGGCGTTCTCGATTTCTACGGGGCGGTGAGCTTCCTCCGTGAGGACGGGTATCCCACGACGCTCGATGCGGGCTCGCTGACAAGTCCGGAGGGTGCGCTTGCTGGTGGCAGCCTGCGTGAAAACCCCGAGCTTCGCTATCGCATTTCTGCCGACACCTATCTTTCGCCGGAGACACCGATGCCTCCCGTGCTTATCGTTCACGGTACGAAGGACCGCATGGTCAACTGCGAGGTGTCGACAGATTTTTACAATCTGCTTCGAGCTCAGGGGCGCAAGGCCGAGCTCGTGCTCATCAAGGGTGGAGATCACGGTGGCTCCGAGTTTTACGTTCCCGAGGCGATTAACGTTTATGAGGACTTTGTTCGCCGTTGCGTGAGAGAGTAGAACTACGGCAGCACTGTTTAGTGCAAACCGGCGGCGCTATTCAAAAATGGAGCCGCGGCAACCCATGTTCGGGTTGTCGCGGCTTATCCATGCCGTGTGATGTGCGTTGCAATGAATCCGGCACACGTGTCGAGTTGCGTGATGCGTGGCGCGAGGTGTGTGGCAAATGTGGCGCGTTGCGTGATACGTGGCGTGCGGTGCGAGGTACGCGGTGCGTTGCGTGATGCTCGGTACGTGATCTCGTTGGGCTACTCCACCGTATAGACGTCAGTGATATCCCGATAGTCGCCAACAGGCGGTTCCTTGGCCGGATGGACGTCGTCACCAATCCAAATGCCCACGTCCTCGCCCATAAACGAAGGGCTATGAACCATCATCAGATCGCTGAATGGATCAACGTCTGCGTGGCTAGACTTGCGCTTGTAGTACTCGTGGGTTGTTTCGTTCACGATGTAGGGGTAGATCACGATGTCCTTGTCGAAGGTGCCGTCGAACGGCAGCTTCTCCAGATAGGCACCCTCGCCCTCGCCCACGCGCTGGCGGCCAACCTTGCCTTTTGCGCACTTGAACCTTCCGGAGACATCCGAGAACCAGAGCGCAGCATAACGCCAGGGCCCCTCGCCCTCGGTGAGCTCGAGCAAGCGGTGCATGCTTGCGGGACAGTTCTTGTGCTCGTAGAACTCGAGGCCGGTGGCATCGCCAACCAAAGCGATAACGTCGCCGCGCCATTCGTCAGCCATGAGGGTGAGCACCGCATTCGTGCTTTCGGCTCCCACGTGATGGAAACAGGGCCACTTGACGTCGTTCTTGAAGGGAACGGGATTCAGGTACTCCCTCTTCGAGAAGTTGATCCAAGTGAACGACTGGCTCATGGCTGTGCCTCCTTTACAAATATTAAGGACATTTTGGGGAGAGCATAACAGTTGCTAACGCTGCGGTGTGGGAGAAAGAAGGGATAATGCAGCTAACGGCATAAAACCGCTAAATGAACGCCGTTCGCTCAATTGGGCTTTCCGTTTGGTTGACACGTCAGGGGGGGGTGGCGACCTGTCGCGATGGCGTTTTCCCGAGCTAGCGTCTCGCGTAGCCGTCGCGCGAAACGCGCCTCTCGGGGCGAAAATGCGTGCGTCGGCCGCGGGCTGGGCGTCGTTTGCGCCAACGCCCGCCGACGACCGGTGCGCCGCATGCCGAAGCGTCGCGTGCTCGGCGCGCCTCATGCGCTAACGTGCCCTCCGTCATTCGCGGAAACGAAAGGGGAATCACCATGAACAGACTCGAGAATAAGGTCGCCGTCGTTACGGGCGCAAACTCCGGCGTGGGCGCCGCCATCGCCAAGCTCTTCGCCGCCGAGGGCGCTACCGTCGTCATGACCGCCCGTCGCGAGGCCGCGCTCGAGGAGGTCGCGGGTGAGATCGAGGCTGCCGGCGGCAAGACCTTCGTCATGGCCACTGACATCTCCAAGGCAGAGGACCCCGAGCGTCTCATGGCCGCCGTGGAGGAGAAGTACGGCAGGCTTGACGTTCTTGTGAACAACGCCGGCATCCTTGAGTCCGGCCTCAAGCCCATTGACCGCTTCACCGACGAGGACCTGGACCGCATCATCGAGACCAACCAGAAGGGCACCATGCGCTGCATGCGCGCTGCTTCCAAGCGTATGTCCGCCGGCGCGTCCATCGTGAACATCGCCTCGGTCGCAGGCGAGAAGGGTTGCGGTGGTGCCGTCTACGTCTCCACCAAGGCAGCCGTCATCGGCGTGACCAAGCACACCGCCCTGCGCTTCCAGGCCGAGGACATCCGCTGCAACGCCATCTGCCCGGGCACAATCGTGACCCCGATGGTCGCCGGCACCACCGCGGCTGACATGGACGCCGACATGATGGGCGCCATGGCCACCCACTCCAACCTGCGCACGCAGCCCTGCATGCCCGAGGACGTGGCCAACATCGCCCTCTTCCTGGCAAGCGACGAGTCCCGCGCCCTCACCGGCCAGATCATGGTGAGCGACTTCGGGGCCATGCTATAGGACGGGGCACGCGCACTGCCCGCTAAGAATCTGAGAAATTCCCTATTGATATCTAATCTCAATAAGGTATAGTTCTAGACAGCACAAGGGAGAGCGACCGAGAGGAGGCGCCATGGCAGGCAGGAACACCGTCCAGAGAGAGATCGTTCTGGAGGAGCTGCGCGGCCTGGCAAACCACCCCACGGCAGACGAGGTGTACGAGTCCGTCCACGCTAAGCACCCAAGCATCAGCAAGGCGACGGTCTACCGCATCCTCAACAAGCTCGCCGAAGAGGGCGTGGCCCTGCGCGTCAAGATCAACAATGGCGCGGACCACTTTGACCACCAGGTCTTTGACCACTATCACGTGCGCTGCGTGCGCTGTGGCAGGGTCGACGACGTGGGGGTCCCCAACCTGGCGGGCCTGGAGGAAGAGGCGGCGCGCACCTCCGGCTACCAGATCTGCGGCCACACACTGCAGTTTGACGGCGTCTGTCCCGCGTGCCAGAAGTCTTAGCATCTACGGCCCAAGGCCGCCGTGCAAGGAGAGGAAGGCGAGGCTCTGGGAAGCCTCGCCACCAAGAAAGGAGTCAGCTATGAAGTGGGTCTGCAAGGTCTGCGGTTACATCTACGAGGGTTCCGAGCCTCCCGCGGAGTGCCCCGTCTGCCACGCTCCCGCCAGCCAGTTCGAGGAGGTCAAGGGCGAGCTCACCCTGGCCGCCGAGCACGAGTACGGCATCTACGACAAGACCGTCAAGGACAACCCCAACATCACTGACGAGGACAAGGCCTACATCCTCGAGCAGCTGAAGGCCAACTTCACCGGTGAGTGCTCCGAGGTCGGCATGTACCTCTGCATGGCTCGCATCGCCCACCGTGAGGGCTACCCCGAGGTCGGCCTGTACTGGGAGAAGGCCGCCTACGAGGAGGCCGAGCACGCTGCCAAGTTCGCCGAGCTGCTGGGCACCGAGCTCGAGCCCAACATGAAGGCTACCACCAAGGACAACCTGGCCTGGCGCGTCGACTGCGAGTTCGGCGCCACCGCCGGCAAGGTCGAGCTGGCCACCTGCGCCAAGAAGAACGGCCTGGACGCCATCCACGACACCGTGCACGAGATGGCTCGCGACGAGGCTCGTCACGGCAAGGCGCTCAAGGGCATGCTCGAGCGCTACTTCTAAGGCGTAAGCCTGAGCGCATTCTTTGAGGCCCCGCGGTACCGTTGTTCAAGAGCGGCGCTGCGGGGCTTTTTCCGTTAGGCGGGGTTGTTGTGCGCCGGCGTTGGCATCTTATATAGTAGATGTCCGCGCGGGCGTGCGTGCCGGGCCAGCGCGGGCATACCATGGCGGGTACGCTGGGACAATGACCGTGTGGCGCAAGCGCAAGCCGGCGGCTGCCTGGCTGATGGTGTTGATGAGCATACCAGCGGGCTGCTGGGTGCCGGTTTCATGCGAGAGGAGCTTACAGGATGGGAAGCGCGCAAAAGCAGAAGGCCAAGAAGGCAAAGCCTACGGCTGCGGTCCTGCTGTGGGGACTTGACCGCGGCACGCCTAAGGGCGATGCGGTGCGTGCCATCCTCAAGGAACTCGGCGTGGTGGCCAAGACTGTCCTGCCTGAGCGCCTGGGTGATTCTGCCGGCGCCGCTTTGGGTCTTGTTGGAATGCGTCCTGCGCTCATGCCCTATGCCGGTCCCGTGCCTGAGTGCGAGTTCATGCTGCTTGTCAATTTCTCCGAGCCGCTTCTGCAGGACTTTCTCCTGCGCAGCCGTCAGGCGGGCGCTTCGGTGAGTTACAAGGCCGTGCTCACCAAGATCAACAAAGACTGGCCCGTGGTGAACCTCATCAACGAGGTGGCCCAGGAGCATGAGGCCATGCGTGCCCAGGCTGCGACGCCAGCCCCGACGCTGACTCAGCCAAGCCAGGCATAGCTTGCTCACACCTCGCATGCAAATGGCCCGCATGTTGGTAAAAATCCCAGCATGCGGGCCGTTTTTTGTTTAAAGCTCTGCCGCATCCACTTTTTCAAAGCGCCCTGTCTGCTTGATGTCGGGATACTTTTCGTGGTCGACTTCGCTTTCAAACATCGCGCGGGGTCGGCACCACACGCCGAAGGGCGGGTAGAGCGCCTCGTACACTACGAGCTCCTCGTCGGTCTCCGTGTGGCGGGCGAACGCAAGCACGCGGTAGAGGTAGCGCTGGCTGCCGTCGGTTACCGTCTCGCGCTTGAAGTTGCGCACGATGTCGCCTGGTGCAAACGTGCGGTTGTCCATAGGCCGTCCTTTCATGTCGAGGTTACTTGCGGGCAGGTGCTTGTTGCGCTGCCAAGTCAGAAGCAATCATACCTATTATGCCTGCACGCGGGGAGGGGAGAGGCGACCTGCACCAGCCGCTGCTCGAGAGCGTGGCCCGGTATGCGTCGTCCACAAAAGCGCCCCGCCCACAATGCGCCGCGCGGGCGAAAAGGGGACGGGGCAAGGCGCCAGCCGAAAAAGGAACGCTACGAGGGATTAGTCCTGCTTGACCGATTCGTCAGCCTGGGCAAAGGCGGGAAGGTCGCACGTCTCACCCTTGGTCTTGGCGCACAGGGCCACGGTGCTCGACAGGGCGACGAGCGCGATGACGTTGGGCAGCACCATGAGCTGGTTGAACATGTCGGCCAGCTCCCACACGAGGTCGTTGGAGAGCAGCGACCCCATGAAGATGAACACGAGGGCGATGGCGGAGAACACGGGCACGGCCTTCTTGCCGAACAGGTAGATCACGTTGATTTTGGCGAACAGGTTCCACGACAGGATGGTGGAGAAGGCGAAGAACAGCAGGCAGATGGCTACGAAGATGTTGCCGATGTTGCCGCCCATGAGGCTGGAGAAGGCAATCTGGGCCATGTTGGTCTTGTCCACGCCCTCGTAGAGGCCCTGGGCAAGCACGCCGTCGCCGGTGTAGAGGATGGTGATGACGACGAGGGCGGTGATGGAGACGACGACGATGGTGTCGATGAACACGCCGATCATAGCGACAACGCCCTGCTCATGAGGGGTCTTGACGTTGGCGAGGGCGTGGGCGTGCGGGGTGGAGCCCATGCCGGCCTCGTTGGAGAACAGGCCGCGCTTGGCACCCTGGGAGATGGCGGCGATGATGCCGAAGGTCACGCCGCCGATCTGGGCCTGCGGGTTAAAGGCGCACTCAAAGATGAGGCCGAAGGCCGCAGGCAGCTGGCTGGCATGCGAGACGAGAACGGCCAGGCCGCCCAGGATGTAGATGATGGCCATGAAGGGGACGATCTTCTCGGTGACGGAGGCGAGGCGCTTCACACCGCCCAGGAAGATGAAGCCGGCAACAGCGGCCACGAGCAGGCCGATGATCCAGGCGGGAATGCTGAATGCGGTGGCGCAGGTGGAGGCGATGGAGTTGGACTGCACCATGCAGCCCATGAAGCCCAGGGCCAAGATGATGGCGACCGAGAAGAAGCCGGCCAGGAAGGTGCCGAACTTGCCGTGGAAGGCGGTCTTGATGTAGTAGACTGGGCCGCCGTGCACGGTGCCGTCGGTGTCGACCCTGCGGGTCTTCTGGGCCAGGACCGCCTCAGCGTAGTTGGTGGCCATGCCCAGGATGGCGATGAGCCACATCCAGAAGATGGCGCCCGGGCCGCCCACGAGGATGGCGCCGCATGCGCCCACGATGTTGCCGGTGCCCACTTGGGCGGCAACGGCGGTGGCGAGCGCCTGGAAGGAGCTCATGCCGCTCTCATGCTTCTTGCCGTTGAGGGAGAAATTGCCGAACACGCGGCGCATGCCCTCGCCGAAGCAGCGGAACTGCACACCGCGAGTGCGGATGGTGAAAAAGAGGCCCGCGCCGATGAGCAGCACGATGAGCACGTAATTTGAAAGGTAGGAGTTGATCGTCTGTACGATCTCGAGCAGTTCTTCTTGCACTTTGGGTCGTTCCTTTCCAAGTCGTAACACATACATTTACGGCTGGAGAAAGGACGTAGGTCGGCTTGTCGCCCATTGAGCGCAGGAGATACAAGTCCCCCTCGCTACCAGGATGCGCACCGCCTCTGTCCGTTTGCCTGAGAGTTTCGGCTGGTACATTCTGTACCACCTTGCCCCTTCGGCACTCACTTAAGAGTTCTCCAGAGGTTTCTCCGCTTCCGGTTTGCCTCAAGGCATTCCGAAAGCTTCAACGAAAGCACGTGGCGCATTATTAACGATTGTTTCGCGCTAGCGCAAGGAGAAGCTCGCTTTTACCCACTGCGTTAGCTTTTCTGTAACACTTCACCATAGAGCCGACATATTTCACGGGCTTTTTGGTTTGTAAACAAAAGGGCATGGAATATCCCGAGTGTGGTATAACGTGTTTAAATATCGAAGGTGCGGGTACGGCAGGCGCGCGTGGCCAAGGGGTTGTGGACGGGGGCGCCGCCGGCCTGCATGAGCGTGAGAAGGGGGCACGGTATGTCCGAACCCATCGAGGTACAGGCCCAAGTCATCGAGCCTGAGAAGAAATCTCGCCATTACAAGTGGTGGTTTGTCGCGTTGGGCGTCTTGGTGACGCTGGCCGGCGTTGCATGCATTGCGTGGCCCGCCGCTTCGCTCGCCGTGGTGGCTGGCGTGGCCGGTATCTGCTTCCTCGCAAGTGGCATCACACGCATCGCCACGTTCTTCGACCTGGGTGCCTTCTCCCTTTTCGGAGGCTCGACGCTGTTCATGGGCATCCTTGATGTGATCGTGGGCATCATGTTCCTTATCCACCCCCTCATCGGCGGTATCACCATTGCCATGCTCGGCGGCATCGCCCTCATCGTCACCGGCGTGATGGACGCTGTGGCAAGCGTGCGCATGAAGCGCGTCATCGGCACGGGCCCCATGGTCTTGGAGATCTTGGGTGCTATCGTCACGGTCATCTGCGGTGTCCTCATTCTTATGGCCCCGCGCCTCTTTATCATCTACCTGGGCATTATGCTCATCATCCGCGGTGTGATGGCGGTTATCTCCGCGTTCATGGTCTCCGCGTTCATCAAGGACCTCAAGAGCGACCTGCTGCTTAAGTAAGCGTTCGCGGCGCGCGGTCAGACGCGCGAAAGGCTCGCAAGACACACGAAACCCCCTGGGGGCCGGCGAGAAAACTCGTGGCACCCAGGGGGTTTCTTTGTGTGCGGCCTTGGGACGCGAGCGGTCTTCGTGCGGCCTTGCCGTCCCAGCAGAGCCGCGGCGTTCTTGCGTCCTATCGCCTGGGCAGCTTGTCCTGCCAGCCGTGCAGGTTCTCGAGCGCGGCAAGCAGTGTCTTGTCAGACTTGGCGAAGTGGAAGCGGATGTAGCGGTTTTCGGGCTCGCGGAAGAAGCAGCTGCCCGGCACTCCTGCCACCTTGGCGTATTGTGCCAGGTCGCAGGCGAAATCCTCATCGCTAGCATAGCCGGCCTCGGAGATGTCGCACATCACGTAGTAGGCGCCCTGGGGCTCAACGAACTTCATGTTGAGGTCGGCCAGGCCGTTGCAGAAGAGCTCGCGCTTGTGGGTGTACTCGGCGGTGAGCTCGTCGTAGTAGGAGTCGGGCATGGTGAGCCCCACCACGGCGGCCTCCATGAGCGGGGCGGGTGCGCCCACGGTGAGGAAGTCGTGCACCTTTTTGGCGACCTCCACCACTTCTTGGGGAGCGATGATGTAGCCCAAGCGCCAGCCGGTGATGGAGTAGGTCTTGGAGAGCGACCCACACGAGATGGTGCGGCACTGCATGCCTGGCAGGCTGGCAAAATAGACGTGCTTGTTGGGGGCGTAAACGATGTGCTCGTATACCTCGTCGGTGATGACCCACACGTCGTACTTCTCGGCCAGGTGCGCGATCGTCTCAAGCTCGGGGCGCGTGAAGGCGCGGCCGCAGGGGTTGGAGGGGTTGCACAGGATGAGCGCTTTCACGCCCTCCTGGGCCATGGCGGCCTCGAGAGCGGCTTCGTCGAAGGTGAACGCGGGTGGCACGAGCGGCACGTAGATGGGCTCGGCGTGGCACAGGATCGCGTCGGCACCGTAGTTCTCGTAGAAGGGAGAGAACACCACGACCTTGTCGCCGGGGTCGCACACGGTGTGCACGGCGCACATCATGGCTTCGGTGCTTCCGCAGGTGACGACGATGTTCTTGTCGGGGTCGATGTTGATGCCCATGAAGTGGCGCTGCTTGGCGGCGAGCGCCTCGCGGAAGTTCTGCGCGCCCCAGGTGATGGAGTACTGGTGGTAGTCCT
>OLNE01002141.1_pt1 | contig 12857 bp, 10 predicted proteins | sample 1672431 | NCBI WGS metagenome assembly OLNE01 (sample SAMEA3136685, study PRJEB25190) | human gut metagenome | reverse complement strand
AGCCTCCCTTGTGCAAAGGGAGGTGGCACGGCGAAGCCGTGACGGAGGGATTGTCGTTTTCCGAAAGCTACAATCCCCCAGTCAGCCTCCGGCTGACAGCCCCCTTTGCACAAGGGGGCCGTTCACAAGGATACACGGAAAGGAAATAGATCTATGCCCTACGAGAGAACCGAGGTCTCCGCGCAGGAGATCGAACGGCAGAAAGAGATATGCGCGCGCGTCCGCTCCGCCCTCGGCAGCGGCGAGCGCTTCGCCATGGTAGACACCTACGGCTGCCAGCAGAACGAGTCCGACAGCGAGGTGCTGCGTGGTTATCTCCGCAGCATGGGCTATACGATGACCGACGACGAGGACAAGGCGGACGTCATCGCCGTGAACACCTGCGCCGTGCGTGAGCACGCGACGATGCGCGTGTTCGGCAACGTCGGTGCGCTCACGCATTTAAAGCGCGTCCACCCGGAACGCATCGTGATTCTCTGCGGCTGCATGGCGCAGAGCGAGGAGATCCGCGAGCAGGTGAAAAAGTCGTACCGCATGGTCGATCTCTGCTTCGGCCCGCATGAGCTCTGGCGCTTTCCGGAGCTTTTTGAGAGAACGCTGCAGGTCCACGGTCTCTCCGGCGCGAAGGGCCGCGTGTTTGATGCCGAGAGCACCGAATCCATTGCCGAAGGTCTCCCCCGCGAGCGGGAAGGCAGCGTGAAGGCGTGGCTCTCCATCATGAACGGGTGCAACAACTTCTGCTCATACTGCATCGTTCCCTACGTCCGCGGGCGCGAGCGCTCCCGCCGGAGCGAGGACGTCGTGCGCGAGGCCGAAGCGCTCGTCGCCGCCGGGTACAAGGATATTACGCTCCTCGGCCAGAACGTGAACTCCTATGGCCGGGGACTGGACGAGGATGTGGATTTCGCGGAGCTTCTGCGCAAGGTCAACGCCATTCCGGGCGATTTCCGCATCCGGTTTATGACGAGCCACCCCAAGGACGCGAGCGCCTTTTCGCGGCCATGGCGGAGTGCGAAAAGTGCGCCCCGCACATCCATCTGCCCGTGCAGTCCGGCAGCGACCGGATCCTGCGCGCCATGAACCGCGGCTACACGGCGGAAAAGTATCTCGCGCAGGTCGATCTTGCGCGGAAATACATCCCGAACCTCGTCCTCACGACCGACGTGATCGTCGGCTTCCCGGGCGAGACGGAGGAGGATTTTCTCGATACGCTCGCGCTTACGGAAAAGGTGCGCTTTGACTCGATGTTCACGTTCATCTATTCCCGCCGTCCGGGTACCCCGGCGGCAAAGATCGAGGACGATACGCCGCGCTCCGTCATTCAAAACCGCTTCGACCGGCTCGTGGAGAGCGCGGGGCGCGTCTCCGCCGAGCTGCACCGCGCGCAGGAGGGGAAGACCTTCCGCGTGCTCATCGACGGCACGGCGAAAAACGGCGACTATACGCTCTCGGCGCGCACCGCCGGGGGACGGCTCGTGCATCTGCGTGGGGACGAGTCGCTCATCGGATCGTGGGCTAACGCGCGCATCGTTTCAAGCAATACGTTCGCGCTCTTCGGCGAGATCACGGAGTAAAGGGGAGAAAGACATTGCCCGCAGAAACCACCCCCATGAAAATGCAGTATAACGCCATCAAGGCCGAGCATCCCGACTGCCTGCTCTTTTTCCGCCTGGGGGACTTTTACGAGATGTTCGACGACGACGCGAAAACCGCCGCCGCCGAACTCAACCTCACCCTGACCACCAGGGACCGGAACAAGCCGCCGGAGCAGCGCACGCCCATGTGCGGCGTGCCGTATCACTCCTCCGAGGCTTATATCTCCCGGCTCATCGCCAAGGGGTACAAGGTCGCCATCTGCGAGCAGACCGAGGACCCCGCCCAGGCCAAGGGCCTGGTGGACCGGGAGGTCATCCGGGTCGTCACCCCCGGCACCCTCATCGAGGAGAACATGCTGGAGGAAGGCAAAAACAACTTCCTGGCGGCCCTGTACAGCGGCCCCCAGGGGGCGGGGCTGTGCCTGGGAGACATCTCCACGGGAGAGGTCTTCCTCACCCAGTTTGACCCCGCCGGTTGGCAGGAACACGCGATCAATGAGCTGGCCCGCTTCAGCCCCCGCGAGATCATTCTCTCTCCGGGAGCCTGTGAAGAGGGCCTTTTGGACTATTTATCCGCCAAACTGTCCTGCCGGGTGGAGCACGCCTCCGAGGCCCGGTTCGACCTGGCCGCGGCCCAGGCGCGGGTGACGCAGCAGTTTACCGTGGGGCTGGACCAGGTACCCGGCGACGCCAGGCCCGCCATCCAGGCCGCCGGGGGGCTGCTCTCCTATCTCTATGAGACGCAGAAGACGGACCTCTCCTACCTCCACACTGTTCGGTACTATTCCACCGGCCGGTTTTTAGAGCTGGACCCCGTGGCCCGGCGCAACCTGGAGCTGACCGAGACGCTCCGGGGCAAGGAGAAGAAAGGCTCCCTCCTCTGGGTGCTGGACAAGACCAAGACCGCCATGGGCGGGCGGCAGCTCCGCAGCTGGCTGGAGCGGCCCCTGCTCGACCCCGTGGCCATCTCCCGGCGGCTGGACGCCGTGGGCTGGCTGGTGGACCATTCCGTGGAACGGGAAGAGCTGACGCAAGTTCTGCGGGAGATCACGGACCTGGAGCGGCTCATCTCCCGCATCGTCTACGGCACCGCCGGAGCACGGGATCTCGTGGCGCTGGCCGCCGGACTGCGCCGCCTGCCGGAGCTGCAAAACTATCTGCCGGACAAGTCCCCTGTGCTCCTGGCCCGCCTGCGGGAGCAGCTCACGGGGCTGCCAGACCTGACAGACCTCATCGCCAGAGGCATCCTCGACGAGCCGCCCTTCTCCGTGCGGGAGGGGGGCATCATCCGGGCCGGGTACCACGAGGACGTGGACCAGCTGCGGGAGATCCTCACCGACACCAAGGGCGTCATCGCCAAGCTGGAGGCAGCGGAGAAAGAGAAGACCGGCATCAAGTCCTTAAAAGTCGGCTTCAACAAAGTCTTTGGGTATTACATTGAAGTCTCGAAGTCCTACTATGACCAGGTGCCGGAGACCTACATCCGCAAGCAGACCCTGACCAACTGCGAGCGCTATATTACCCAGGAACTCAAGGACATGGAGCACACCATCCTCTCCGCCCAGGACCGGATCGTTGCCCTGGAATACCAGCTCTTCTGCGACATCCGGGACCAGGTGGCGGCCCAGTCCCCCCGCATCCAGGAGATCGCCGGGGCAGTGGCCCAGGTGGACGTGTTGGTCTCCTTCGCCACGGTGGCGGCAGAAAACAACTACTGTATGCCCACGGTGGACAACTCCGACCGCCTGGAAATTACCGAAGGACGGCACCCGGTCGTGGAAAAAATGCGCCGGGACGTTCTCTTTGTCCCCAACGACACCTACATGGACAACAAGGAGCATCTCGCCGCCATCCTCACCGGGCCAAACATGGCGGGCAAATCGACGTATATGCGTCAAGTCGCCCTCATGGTCCTCATGGCCCAGATGGGGTCGTTCGTGCCCGCCCGCGCAGCGCGGATCGGCGTGGTGGACCGCATCTTCACCCGCATCGGAGCCTCGGACGACCTGGCCGGGGGACAGTCTACGTTCATGGTCGAGATGACCGAGGTGGCCGAGCTGCTCAAGCACGCCACGTCCCGGAGCCTGCTTATTTTGGATGAGATCGGCCGAGGGACCTCCACCTACGACGGCATGTCCATTGCCCGCGCCGTGTTGGAGTGGTGCGCCGACCCGAAACGCCTGGGGGCGAAGACGCTCTTCGCCACCCACTACCATGAGCTGACCGTGCTGGAGGGGGAGCTTCCGGGGGTCAAAAACTTCAACATCGCCGCCCGGAAGAAAAAAGACGAGATCCTCTTCCTGCGGAAGATCGTCCCCGGCGGGGCGGACCAGAGCTACGGCATCGAGGTCGCCAACCTGGCGGGCCTGCCGCCCAAAGTCATTCGGCGGGCGCGGGAGATCCTGGCCGAACTGGAAAGCCAGGACAAGGCCCCCAAGCGGACCTCTGCCAGGGAGGAACCGCAAGTCTCTCTCACCGCCCTGGGGGAGGAAGAGGTGCTGGCAACGCTGCGGAATACGCAGCTGGAAAGCCTCACCCCCCTGCAAGCGATGAACCTATTGTATGAACTGAAAGCAAAGCTATAAAAAGCGATCATTTGACCAGATAAGGGAACACACCATGCCAAGGAACGAACAGACCAAAACCGAACACGCCCCGATCCAAGTGTTGGACGCCCATGTGGCCGACCTGATCGCCGCCGGGGAGGTGGTGGAGCGGCCGGCCTCGGTGGTGAAGGAGCTGGTGGAAAACGCCATCGACGCCGGGGCGTCGGCAGTGACCATTGAGATCCAGCGGGGCGGCATGGCCCTCATCCGGGTCACGGACAACGGCAGCGGCATCCCCGCCGGGCAGTGCCGCACGGCCTTCCTGCGCCACGCCACCAGCAAGCTCCACACCGCCCAGGATCTGGATGCCATCGGGACGTTGGGGTTCCGGGGGGAGGCCTTGGCGGCGATCGCTTCCGTGTCGCGGGTGGAGCTGATCACCCGAACGGCGGAGGAAACGCTGGGAAACTCGCTGACCCTGGAGGGGGGAGAGATCGTGGAGGAGGAACCGGCCGGTTGCCCCCTGGGGACGACGATGGTGGTCCGGGACCTCTTCTACAACACCCCCGCTCGGCTGAAATTTATGAAGCGGGACGCCGCGGAGGGCGCGGCGGTGTTTGCCTTGGTGCAGAAACTGGCGCTGTCTCACCCGGAGGTGTCCATCAAGTTTCTCCGGGACGGGAAACAGGATCTCCTGACGCCGGGGGACGGGAACTTGCAGTCGGCCCTCTATGCGGTCTTAGGCCGGGACATGGCCCTGGGCTTTGTGCCGGTGCAGGGGGGCGCGGAGGACGTGACCGTAACGGGCTTTGTGTCCCTGCCCGCCTGCTGCCGGGGGAGCCGGAACCAGCAGTTCTTCTTCGTGAACGGGCGGCAGGTGAAGTCGAAGCTGCTCATGGCCGCCTTAGAGCGGGCCTATGAGAACCAGAAGATGGTGGGGAAGTTCCCCGGCTGTGCGCTGCAGCTTCAGCTCAAGCCCAACGCCGTGGACGTAAACGTCCACCCGGCAAAGACCGAGGTCAAGTTTTTGTATGAGCGCAAGGTTTTTGACGGGGTGTACTACACCGTCCTGGCCGCGCTGAACGGGGAAAAACGGCACCCCGACCTCGTCTTCCCGGAACAAAAAAAGACGGAATCGGTGCAAATGTCTGTTAAAACACCCCCTGCTGCATCGACGGCGAACCCGTCCGCCGGGGGTGGATTCCAGCGGATGAGCGCCCAGCAGTTCCGGGAGGGACAGACCCTGCGGGACCCTGCTGCCGCCGCGCTTCTGCGGCCCCTGGCACGGGAAATGCCCCCGGTGCCCCCCAAAGCACCCGCAAAAGCAAGCCCAGGGGGAACCAGAGTTTTCCCCGGTTTCTCCACAGGAAACGAAGAAAAATCCACAGCTTTTCCTGCAAATGTGGATAAATCGGTGGAAAATGTTGAAAACTTCGCTCCGGCCCCCTCAGCCGTTGACATTCCCCGTCCACGGCCCGTGGAGGAAAACCGGGCGGAGAGCGCTCCCCAGCTGACCCTATTGCAGCCGCCTGCCCAACCCCAAGCACCGGAAACGGTGCCGGTCCCGCCAGCCCCGGCGAAGGAAGTGGCCGCCGAGGAAGCGCCTTGGCGGCTGGCCGGAGAAATCCTGCAAACCTACCTCATCGTGGAGCAGGGGGACACGGTCCACCTCATCGACAAACACGCCGCCCACGAGCGGATGAACTTCGACCGCATGAAGGCCGCGGGCTACCAGCCCATGGCACAGACCTTGCTGGCCCCCGTGGTCTTTACCCCGCCCCCGGAGGAGGGGGTGGCGCTGCTGGACAACCTGGACCTGCTGGCGCAGTTTGGCTTTGCCTGCGAGGAGTTTGGCGGCGGGGCCTTTGTGGTGCGGGAGATCCCCGACTATTTGGAACCCGGCCAAGTGGAAGCCGCCTTGTGCGAGCTGGCGGGAGAGCTGCTGAAGGGGGCCGGGGCCGACCCCCAGGCGGCGCGGGACGCGGTGCTGCACACCATGGCCTGCAAAGCGGCCATCAAAGGCGGGCAGAAGAACACGCGGGAGGAGCTGCTGGTGGTGGTCCGGGAGGTCATGGCCGGGCGGGTGAAATACTGCCCCCACGGGCGTCCGGTGGCCGTTACCATGACCCGGCAGCAGCTGGAGCATCAGTTTAAGCGCAGCTAATGGACAGGCGGGGGATTTGGTGGTAAAATAAGGTCGAATCCCGAAGGAAAGGTGGTGCCTGAGATGGCCCAGTCCAAAAAACTCATCGTCATCTGCGGCCCCACCGCCACCGGCAAGACCAAGCTGGGCGTCGCCCTGGCCAAGGCGCTGGACGGCGAGGTCGTCTCCGCCGACTCCATGCAGGTCTACCGCGGGATGCCCATCGGGACGGCCCAGCCGACCGCAGAGGAACGGGACGGCGTGCCCCACCACATGATGGCCATGGCCGATCCCAGCGAGAATTACAGCGTTGCCCGCTATGTTGAAGAGGCCACGGCCTGCGTGGAGGATATCTTTGCACGGGGGAAACAGCCGATCCTGGTCGGGGGAACGGGGCTGTACATCGACGCGCTTTGCAAGGGGCAGACGTTTTCTGACTTCCAGCCGGACAGCGGCCTGCGGGCCAAGCTTCAGGCGCAAGCGGCCCAGGGGGGACTTCCCCGGCTCTGGGCAGACCTGGAACGCATTGACCCTGAGGCGGCTGCCCGCCTACACCCCAACGACGAGAAGCGAATTTTACGGGCGTTGGAGGTGTGGTACACCACCGGCAAGACCATATCCCAGCACAACCGGGAGACCCAGGCCGTGCCGCCGCGGTATGAGGCGCTGACCATCACGCTGACCTACGCCGACCGGCAGGCGCTCTATGCCCGCATCGACCAGCGGGTGGACGAGATGATGAAGCACGGCCTGGTGAAAGAAATTCAGGCCTTGCTGGCCGCCGGCATCCCCAAGGACGGGACAGCCATGCAGGCCATCGGCTACAAGGAGCTGGTCCCGGCCGTCGCCAGCGGCGACGCCGATGCCATCCAACAAGCCGCCGAAGAGGTGAAGCTCCGCTCCCGGCAGTACGCCAAGCGGCAGCTGAGCTGGTTCCGCCGAAACCCCAAGGCCCACTGGATCGAGGTGGACAGGCAGGGAAATATTTCCAGCATCATCCGGGATTCGACGGACTTTCTCCACGAAAACGGAGTAGGATAGACGCACCACAAAGAAAAGGAGTGCGTCTACTATGCAACAGACACAGATCGCAGTACAACCCAGAAAGCGCAACTTACAGGACACCCTGCTCTCCAAGCTGCGGCGCAGCCGGATGGGCGCCACCGTCTTTTTAGTCAACGGCTTCCAGATCCGGGGAGAGATCCGTGGCTTTGACCCCTTCGTGGTGGTCATTTACAGCGACGGAAAGCAGCAGATGGTGTATAAGCACGCCATCTCCACGGTCGTGCCCGAACGGCCCCTGTCCTGGGAGGATGACGCAGACTAGCGCCGGGCCTTGTCTCTGACGGGTTCTTCTCCGTCTGGAAAAGGGACAAGGTCCCAGCCCAAGAAAGGCTGACCCTATGAACCAACAACAAGGTACCATTTTTTCCAAGGTCGCCATGCCCATCGCCATCACCGCCATCGTGGTGTATCTCATCTGCTCGGCTTGGGTGGGGATGCGGGACCCTTATAAATTCACCGTCGCTTACACAGATTCCATGGAGACCAGCGTCAACGCCACCGGCTGGGTGGTCCGCTCGGAGGTCCCCGTGTCCGGTGCGTCCGGCGTGGTCCAGCTGCTGCGGGGCCAGGGCGAAAAAGTCGCCAAGGGGAAAGACCTGGCCGTGGTCTATCAGGACGAGACCTACGTGGCCAGCCAGGAGGAGCTGCTGCAGGTGCAGACCGATCTGACCGCCTTGCAGTACGCCACCTATCCGGAGTCTCCCTCGGGCACGGCTTTGGAGGAGCAGATGCTCTCGTCGATGACGAGCCTGCGTCAGGCCGCCTCCAGCGGGAACTTCAGCGGCCTGGAGGACCAGAGCGCCACCTACCGCAAGCTGGTGCTGCGGCGGGAGTATCTGCTCTCGTCCGACGCCACCGCGGCCATGACCCAGGCCGCCGCCCAGCTGCAGAGCCGCTATGATGAGCTCCAGGCCCACCAGTCCAAGGCGTCCAGCATCCAGGCCCCGGTCTCCGGGCTGTTCTCCTCCTATGTGGACGGCTACGAGACCGTCCTGACCCCCGCCAAGCTGGAGGGCTTAGGCCCCCGTGACCTGGAGGCCTTCGCCCAGACCGACCCCACCCCGGCGGACAACGTCATCGGCAAGCTGGTGACGAACGCTGCCTGGTATTACGCCATCACCGTGCCGGGGGATACCGTCGGCCGGTTTGACAACGGCGACAGCGTGGACGTGTTTTTCGACTCCCTGTCCGAGAGCTTCCCCATGACCGTTTACAGCGTGGGGGAGGTCCAGGACAACAAGGTCGTGGTGGTCCTCCGCTCGTCCCAGGACGATGACAAGGCCGAGGACCTGCGCCAGGAGAGCGGCCGGGTCATCTTCCACAGCAGCGAGGGCATCCGCGTGCCCAAGCAGGCCCTCCGCATCACGAAGGACGGCGAGCGGGGCGTTTATGTGGTCGTGTCCCAGAAGGCCCGGTTCCGCCCGGTGACCATCCTGGCCGAGGATGACACGAGTTATTTGGTCAAAGCCGCTCCCACGAGCGAAGAAGATACCCGCATCCTGCGGGACGGGGACCAGGTGGTGCTGGCCTCCGCAGAACTAACCGACGGAAAGGTGGTACGTTGAAACCATGCCAGAGACAAAGAGCTATGAATCCATCGCCGCGAACGTCGCGGCCGTGCGGGAGAACATGCGTCAGGCCGCCGAAGCGGCCGGACGGGACCCCCAGGACATCACCCTGGTGGCCGCCACCAAGGTGCAGACTTCCGACACCATTCGCAACGCCATCCGGGCGGGCATCACCATCTGCGGCGAGAACCGCGTGCAGGAGCTGGTGGCCCACCTGGAAGACAACGCCTATGAGGGGGCTAAGGTCCACTTCATCGGGCACTTGCAGACCAACAAAGTGAAGTTCGTTGTGGGCAAAGTGGACATGATCGAGTCCATCGACTCCGAACATCTCATGGACGCCGTGGAAAAGCAGGCAGCCAAGCTGGACGTCACCCAGGACATCCTGCTGGAGGTGAACATCGGTGACGAGGCCAGCAAGGGCGGCGCCAAGCGCAGCGACATCCTGGCCCTGGCCCACCACGCCCTCCAGTGCCCCCACCTGCGGCTGCGCGGCATCATGAGCATCCCCCCCGCCACCGCAACTGAGGAGGAAAACAAAGCATTTTTCCAGGAAACTTATCAGCTTTTTATTGACATGCGGAACGAATTAGGGGATAATGTTTCTAATATTGACTGCCTTTCCATGGGCATGAGCGGAGATTACCCCTTGGCCATCGCAGGTGGGTCCACCATGGTGCGGGTGGGCACGGCTCTGTTCGGCGCTCGTCCCCCCTGGCACCCCCAGGGCTGAGGGAGGCTCCGTCACACCATTGACGACATAATTTTAGGGGGTTACACACACCATGGGATTCTTAGATGAACTCAAGCGTCTCACCCATCCCTATGAGGATGATATGGAAGACGATTACGACGAGGACGAAGACCTGTACGAGGACGAGGACGAAGAAGAGGACGAACCCGAACACGAGGCACCCCCGCGCCGGGAGGAACCGCCCCGCCGGGCCGAGCCCCCTCGCCGCCGGGAAACCCCCACGTACCAGGAGCCGCCCCGCCGCAACCCCGGCGGCGGAAAAGTGGTGAACATCCACGCCACCACACAGTTACAGGTCGTGCTGGTCAAGCCGGAGCGGTATGAAAACGCCTCCGAAGTGGCCGACCACCTGCGGGACAAGCGCACGGTCGTCCTGAACCTGGAGAAGACCCAGAAGGACGTGGCCCGCCGCCTGTTGGACTTCCTCTCCGGCGTTGCTTACGCCCAGGAAGGGAAGATCAAGAAGGTCGCCTTGCAGACCTATATCGTCACGCCTTACAACGTGGACATCATGGGCGACCTGATCGACGAGCTGGAGAACAACGGCGTGTACGTCTGATCCCGGGCCGCGCCGGACCATAAATAGAAAGATAGGGATAGGAGTGACCGACCATGTTAACACCCCAGGAAGCGGAATCCCATGTGTTTCCGAAAGCCTCCTTCGGCGGCTATAATATGCTTCAGGTAGACGCCTTTCTGGACAGCCTCATCGAGGATTACCGCACGCTGTACCAGGAGAACGCCTCCCTGAAAAGTAAGATGAAGGTCCTGGTGGAGAAGGTAGAGGAATACCGCGCCACGGAGGACGCCATGCGGATGACCCTTCACTCCGCCCAAAAAATGGCCGACGCCATGGTGAAGGAAGGCGAAGCCAAAAAGCAGGCCGCCATTGACCAGATCGCCGCCTCTGTGGAGGAAAAGAGCAAGGCCGTCCGGGCCGAAATGGCCAAGGAAGAGCAGGCCGTGCTGGCCAAGCTGGAGCAGGTGAAAAAAGACCTGGCCAACGAGCAGGCCCGCCTGAACGCCGCCCGCGCCTCGACCACCACCTACATCGGCCAGCTGAAAGACCTGTACACAGCCCAGATCAAATACATCGGCAGCCTTTCCGGCCTCAACGCCGACGGCAGCAAGCCCGCCGCCCCGGCCAAGGACCCGGTGGTCACCGTGCCCCCGGAGCAGCAGGAAAAGGTCGCCCAGGACATTGAGGCCTCCATGGCCAAGATCTTCGACACCCCCACCGAGCAGCCCGCCGCCCCCGCATCCAAGAGTGACGTGGGCGACACCCGCGTCTTTGACCAGGTGAAGTTCGGCAAGGACTACGAGATCGAATAAACAACCGCAACTGCACCACGGAACCTGGCCGGATTTCCGGGCAGGTTCTGTTGCCGTCTGGGGGAGATCCCTTCCCCCCACGAGAACATAGTATATTCTCCCCCGCCTCCAGCGGGGGGTTACGAGAATAAGGAGTGAACAGTCAACCATGTCTCAGGATTACAACGCAACCATCAACCTGCCGAAAACCGACTTCCCCATGCGGGCCGGTCTGCCCAAGCGGGAGCCGGAGATGCTCCAGCGCTGGAAGAAGCTGGACGTCTACGGAGAGCTGCTGAAGAAGAACGCGGACAAGCCCCGCTTCTCCCTCCACGATGGCCCTCCCTTCTCCAACGGCAACCTGCATATGGGCCACGCCCTGAATAAGTCCATCAAGGACATCATCGTCCGCTCCCACGCCATGCGGGGCTACTGCACCCCCTACATCCCCGGCTGGGACAACCACGGCATGCCCATCGAGTCTGCCATCATCAAGCAGAACAAGCTCAACCGCAAGAAAATGCCTGTCACCGAGTTCCGCTCTGCCTGCCATGAGTTCGCGCAGCACTACGTGGACGTGCAGAGCGAGGGCTTCCAGCGTCTGGGCGCCCTGGGCGACTGGGCCCACCCCTACCTCACCATGAACCCCTCCTTCGAGGCGGAAGAGGTCAAGGTCTTTGGCCGCATGTATCAGCGCGGCTACATCTACAAGGGCCTCAAGCCCGTGTACTGGTGCCCCCACGACGAGACGGCGCTGGCAGAGGCGGAGATCGAGTATCAGGACGACCCCTGCACCACCGTCTATGTGAAGTTCCCCATGCACGACGACCAGGGCAAGCTGGGTGAGTTCGACAAGAGCAAGCTCTTCTTCGTGATCTGGACCACCACCATCTGGACCCTGCCCGGCAACCTGGCCATCGCCCTGCACCCCGACGAGAGCTACGCCCTGGTCAAGGCCCCCAACGGCGAGGTCTACATCCTGGCCGAGGCCCTGGTGAAGAAGGTCATGGAGGTCGGCAAGATCGAGGGCTACGAAATCGTCGCCACCCACCCCGGTTCTTTCTTCGAGAACATGCTGGCCGACCACCCCTTCCTGCCCAAGACCTCCCGTCTGGTGCTGGCTGATTACGTCACCATGGACTCCGGTACCGGCTGCGTCCACACCGCCCCCGGCTTCGGTGCCGACGACTATGAGACCTGCAAGCGCTACGGCATGGACATGGTGGTCCCCGTGGACGACCAGGGCCGCCACACCGATTATGCGGGCAAGTACGCCGGCCTCAAGACCGAGGAGTCCAACCCCATCATCCTGGCCGACATGAAGGAGAGCGGCGCTCTGTTCGCCTCCGAAGAGATCGTCCACTCCTACCCCCACTGCTGGCGCTGCAAGAAGCCCATCATCTTCCGGGCCACCCCCCAGTGGTTCTGCTCCGTGGAGTCCTTCAAGGATGACGCCATCGCCGCCTGCGAGGACGTGCGCTGGGTGCCCGCGTGGGGCAAGGACCGTATGCGCTCCATGATCCTGGAGCGCACCGACTGGTGCATCAGCCGCCAGCGCCGCTGGGGCCTGCCCATCCCCGTGTTCTACTGCAAGGACTGCGGCAAGCCCATCTGCACCGACGAGACCATCGACGCCATCGCGGGCCTCTTTGAAAAGAAGGGCTCCAACGCCTGGTTCGAGATGGAGGCGGAGGACATGCTGCCGGAGGGCTTCACCTGCCCCCACTGCGGCAAGGCCGCCGGCTTTGATAAGGAGACGGACACGCTGGACGGCTGGTTCGACTCCGGCTCCACCCACTTCGCCGCCATGGAGCGCGACCAGCACTTCTGGCCTGCCACCATGTATATCGAGGGTCTTGACCAGTATCGCGGCTG
>OLNE01002134.1_pt1 | contig 12888 bp, 8 predicted proteins | sample 1672431 | NCBI WGS metagenome assembly OLNE01 (sample SAMEA3136685, study PRJEB25190) | human gut metagenome | reverse complement strand
ATCCAACCACCATTTTTAAAATAAACCTTATATCCATCTTCATACGAAATTCTTTCAACATCATAATTAAATTCAATTGGCCCTCTCTTAACCATTAATATATCAATAAGATCTTGCTTTTTCTTTTGGGTCATTTTATAATCCCTTTCAGTCATATATAATCTTCCATATTCATTACATATATCTTCATATATTTCCGATAAAGATTTTCCTGTTACCGCTATCATTTCAACTAATAATGAAGCTGCATAAACACCATCCTTTCCTTGAATATGACCTTTGACTGTTAATCCCCCACTAGATTCTCCACCTATTATTGCATTAGTTTCTATCATTTTTGAAGAAATATGCTTAAAACCAACTGGCACCTCATAACATTCTTCTCCAAAGCTTTGTGCAACTCTATCTAAAAGTTCTGTCGTAGCAATGTTTCTAACAACAGGTCCATTCCACCCCTTATATTTTAATAAATAATAATATAATAAAACTAAAATATCATTTGGATGTAGGAACCTTCCGTTATTATCTATTACACCAAGCCTATCTGCATCTCCATCAGTAGCTATCCCAATATCATATTTTCTATCTATAACATAATTTTGAAGAGATTTTAAATTAGCTGCATTTGGGGTAGGTAGTTTTCCACCAAATAAAGTATCATGTCTTTCATTAATAACATCTAATTCACACCTTGCAGTTGCAAGTATAGTTCTAAGTGATGTTTGACTTACACCATACATTGGATCTAAAACAACCCTTAAATGTGCATTTCTAATTGCTTCTACATTTATTTGAGATAAAATACAGTCTATATATTCATTAAATGGATTATCATAAATTATTAATTCTTTTTCTATAGCCTCTTCAAAATCTATTGATTTTAACTCTTCATTTTCATATTTAGAAATATAATTTTCAACATCATTTGTTACTATTTCATCTGCATCCTTTCCTCCCTTAGTAAATAGTTTTACCCCATTATAAAGTGCAGGATTATGACTTGCAGTTATTGCCATTCCATAGTCTAAACCTAACCTTTTAACTTCAAACATAATTAATGGCGTAGGCACCCCTCTGTGAATAAACAAAACTTTAATTCCCTCATATGCTAAAACTTCTGATATCCACATTGTAGCTTCTTTTGATAAAAATCTTCTATCATATCCTACAACTATAGTTTTATTTTCAACCTTTTCATCTTTCATTTTTCTAGCCACAGCTCTAGCTAATTGCTGAACATTATCTTTTGTAAAATCCTCTCCAATTATTGCTCTAAATCCACCAGTACCAAATTTAATCATACTATCACACCTCTACTATATTATTACTTAAACATTTATTTACTATATTTTTCATTTCATTTAACTTTTCTTCTATATCCTTAACAAGTTTAAGTTGTGTTCTAGTCCTATCAAGATTTTGATCATTATAGTTTGTTTTATAATAAACATCTCCATTTAAATAATCTGTTAAAAACCTAATTCCCTGTTCTAATGTAATTATTTTTACTGCCATCGGTAATAATTCAATTTCTTTTTCAGTTAAACTATTTGCTGTCCCCTCTAAAAAACCTTTTGTAAATGCTTCAAAAAATTCTAAATCAATAAATACTTTGTTTAAATCCTTTTCATCCTCCGAAACATGTGTTGCTCCACTTCTAATAGCATCTCCAAAATCATATAAAGAAAGTCCTGGCATTATAGTATCTAAATCTATAACACAAATCCCTTCCTTGGTTTTTGCATCCATAAGAATATTACTAATTTTAGTGTCATTATGTGTTACCCTTAATGGTAATTTACCTTTCTGAAGTAAATCCACTAAAATTGATGTATCACTCTTTCTTTCAATAATAAAGTTAACTTCATTTATTACATTATCTAATCTATTTGCCTTATTTCTTTCAATAGCATTTATAAATGATTTATATCTTTCTTTTGTATTATGAAAATTAGGTATTGTTTCATATAAACTTTCTGCATTATAATCTATTAGCATATTTTGAAACTCTCCAAATGTTTTTCCTACTTTGTAGAAATCTCCTGTTGATTCACTAACATCATAAGTTACTGTGTTCTTAATAAATTTAATAACTCTCCAGTAATTCCCCTTGGAATCACAATAAAAACTCTTGCCATCATTAGTTAGAACTACAGTAATAGTCTGCCTATCTATATCCCCACCTCTTTTGCAAATTATATCTTTTAGATAATCACATACATTACAATAGTTTTCCATTAACTTATTAACATTTTTAAAAACTGAATTATTTATTCTCTGAAGAATATATTTATTTTTACTACCCTTATCATTACAAACAACTAAGAAAGTATCATTAATTATTCCACTTCCAAATGGTGTTACCCTTATAATATCTCCCTTGAAATTAAATTTTTTTAGCGCTTCTACTGTTTTATCTAAACATTTGTCACACATTTCGCCCTAATTTCCTCCCATAAATTCTTATGATAAACCCCTTCCTTAATCAGATTTTCAATAGCACGTCTTACAATGTATTTATCTTCTTTATAGATTTAAATTTTTTCATAAAAATGACCCTAAGGTAAGCATTTATTAAATACTTACTTTAGGGTCATAAAAACTTAAATTAATTCTAGTAACTTTAAAACATGTGTTGCTATATTTCTCTCTTTACCTTTATATGGATAAGAGTGAATATGAATTGCTGGGTTGAAATTTAATTCTATGATTGCATAATTAGTATTTTCATCACTATAATCTTCTAGCATCATATCCACACCACAGATTTTAGCACCTGCTGCTTTTGCTGCATTTACTGCAATATCTTTAAATTTTTGTGGAATATCATCTGTATAATCTACACTATCTCCACCAGTACTTATATTAGAATTTTCTCTTAAGTACACTATTTCATCCTTTTTAGGTATATAATCAAAATTCTTTCCTTGTTGTTTTAAGAATAATTCTGCATTTTCCTCTAGTCTTATTTTTTCTAAAGGTGTAACATACCCTTTACCTCTTAATGGATCTTGATTTTTAATTTCTACAAGCTCTGTTATAGTCTTTTTACCATCACCAATAACATTTGCTGGCACTCTATGAAGTATTCCAACAACTTCATCATCAATAACTAAAAATCTATATTCTTTTCCCTTAATAAACTCCTCAATAAGAACAGTATTATCATTTTTAAATGCTATTTCAAAAGCATGAATAATATCTTCTAAGTTAGCTCCATTTGGGAAAATATTAATTCCAATTCCGAAGTTTGTGCTCTTAGGTTTTATTACTATTGGCTTATTAATATAATTTGCTGCCTTAATTTTTGCTTCTTCAATACTGTTAAACTCATCACCAAGTGGAACTTTAACTCCCTTTTCAGCTAATACCTTTTTAGTTACAGTTTTATTTTCCATTATTAATACTGAAACATAGGTGTCTTTTGATGTTTTAGTTGCTTGCTTAACATATTCTATTTTTTCATTTTTCTTTAAAGATATAAAGTTTTCACTTCTATCTACTATATTTACAGTAATACCTCTTTTAATAGATTCCTTCATTAAAATTTGTGTGGATAACTCTAAATCTTCATATCCTTCTAACTTAAATCTATTTTTATAAGCATCATTTTTATATTCTTTAGCTAAGTTTAAGAATGTATTAATATATCCATTTTCCTTTATAATTTCAGAAATTCTATAAGCATAAGTTAAATTACTATCCTTAACCTTTTCTATCATATTATTTATAATTTCTTCAAAGTTTAAATTTAGCTTATTATTAACTTCTTTAACTTCATTTAAAATTTCTAATCCATATTGAATTCTATTAATATTTTTTCCATCTTTCTTTAATTCAATATCCTTAAGCCCTGAAACAGCAATCAATTGTTGATTTTCTAATGCTTCTTCTTGCCATTTATCAAAATTGCTTTCCTCTTTAACCAATAGATATATATTAAATATTTGTAGGAATTTTAAATCCTCTAAACTTATTCCACCTTTTTCAAATGGATTAATATCAATAGTTCTATACTCTAAATACTTAATTCCATCATTTATTAGTGATTCCATAAAATTGCTTGTATCACTTGGTTTTAATCTAACTTGACTATAAATTTCTTTATGACTTTCAATAAGACCATCACTTAAATACTGTTTTATACTTTTAATATGATCTTCTACAGTGCTATAGCTTGGGAATAAATCTACTTTATTTTTATAACCACATTTTCCATTTCTATGTGAAATAGCACCACTACTACTATATCCATGCTTAGTTAATTTCATTAATGGACATTTAATTTCACCTATAAAACTTTCATGCACTATTGGCGCTGCTCCTAAAAGATATACTATAAGCCATCTATATCTAAGATAATTTCTAGCTACCTTTAAGTAAACACTATTTTTAAATTCTTTGTATGATTCCTTTTTACCACTTACTTCGTATAATTTATTTATTATATTTTCATCAAATGAAAAATTATAATGAATTCCTGATATAAGTTGCTTTTTCCCACCATATTTTTTTAATAACTTTTCCCTATACTCTTGAGCTTCTTTACTATGATTTTCAAATTTTGCAACAGGTATTTTATCATCATCTGGAATAATACATGGCATAGATTCTGGCCATAAGTATTCATCACCTATTTCCATAGCAACAATATCATAAAGTGCTCTAGTAAAGTTATATGCTTCTTCTGTTTTTTTGAAAGCTGGTGTAATTACCTCTACTTGACTTTCTGAAAAGTCTGTTGTTATATATGGATTTCTTGCCTTATCTCCAAATATAATCGAATGATCTGTTTCTGCTAGAAATCCTTCTGCATCTAATCTTAGCGTTTCTCTTTCGATACCAAAATTCCCACTTACAATTTCATTGCCAGTAAATAGATCTTTTATTTTATTTAACATTACTTTATTATCTCCTTACTAATTTAATGGTTTGTATTCCTCTCTTAAAGATCCTATTATAATATTTCTAACATCTTCACTTAAAGTTTTTTCTTCATCTTTTGTTAAATTTACAGTTTCAATTGCTTTATGAAATGTAACTGTAATTGTTGAAGGTTTAAACTTATTATTCTCTTCAAAGGATGTAAATGATGCATCAATAGTAACAGGGACTATAGGAACTTTAGCTTTTGTTGCAAGCTTCATGCTTCCTTTTTTGAAAGGTAATGTTTTTCCATCTAAACTTCTAGTTCCCTCTGGAAAAATCATCATAGAATAACCTTCTTTTAAATTTTTAACTCCCTCACTTATCATTCTTACTGCATCTCTCGGATTTTGCCTATCTAAAGCAATACACTTTCCTTTTGATAACCAATAACTTAATATTGGAATCTTAAGTACTTCTTTCTTTGCTATAAATCCTACTGGTTTGTTAAGGGAATAAAAAATTACTGGAATATCTAATATACTTGTATGATTCCCTACAAATAAACAAGTCTTATCAGGTATATTTTCTCTTCCTTCTACTCTTATATCCATCCCTACAACATTTATTGTGAACTTAGACCATAAATATATACTTCTTGATGCATATTCTGTTGCCTTCTCTAACCCTTGTGTTCTTTTTATATGTTCATACTTGAATCCTTTTAATCTAGCATAAATCATATAAAACAAGTATTTTACTCCTTTGATTAACACAATATTTTCCTCCTAGTTATTGTTTTATAAATTATTCTAATGTCAATTCTACCATAATTATCATACTTTTTCACACATAAAAAACAGTATATTGTTAAAGCTTGTTTAACAATATACTGAAATAAATTATTTATTATTTAAATGGATTTTCTGTTTTATAAAGCATTCCTTTAGGTTGATTGAAACCTACTTCTTTAACTCCTAAGTAGTTAAATACATTTGTTATAGCTTTTCCAAAATGTCCAAATGCAACTGCTCCATGATGTGGATATCTTCCTTCTATTAATACATGTCTATAGAATCTTCCCATTTCAGGAATTGCAAATATTCCAATTGATCCAAATGATCTAGTCGCAACTGGTAATACTTCACCTTCTGCAACATATGCAGTTAATTCAGCATCTGCATTACTTTGTAATCTAAAGAATGTAATTTCTCCTGGAATAATATCTCCTTCTAAAGTACCTCTAGTAATGTTTGGTTCTTGATTTGGTTCTAAGCTTCTAGCCATAATCATTTGATTTTTCATGTTCTTGAACGATAATTTACATGCTGGAGTATTTCCACAGTGGAATCCCATAAATGTATCTTTTAATGTATAGTTAAATTTATCTTTGATTTCAGAATCATACATATCTCTTGGTACACTGTTGTTAATATCTAATAATGTAACAGCATCTTTACTTACACAAGTTCCAATATACTCACTTAATGCTCCATAAATATCAACTTCACATGATACTGGAATTCCTCTTGAAACTAATCTACTATTTACATAGCAAGGAACAAATCCAAATTGAGTTTGGAATGAAGGCCAACATTTGTTAGCAAATACTACGTATTCTCTAGATCCTTTATGAGCTTCCATCCAATCTAATAATGTTAATTCATATTGAGCTAACTTAGGTAATATACCTGGCATTTTATTTCCTTCTCCAAGTTCTTTTTCCATGTCAGCTATAACTTCTGGAATTCTTGGATCATTTGCATGTTCATTAAATGCTGCAAATAAATCTAATTCTGAGTTTTCTTCTATTTCAACACCTAAGTTATATAATTGCTTAATTGGTGCATTACATGCTAAGAAGTCTTGTGGTCTTGGTCCAAAAGATATAACCTTTAAGTTTTGTAACCCTAAAAGTGTAGTAGCAACCGGTTCAAATTCCTTAATCATTTCTGCAACTTCTTCATAAGTTCCTACTGGATATTCTGGAATATATGCTTTAATGTTTCTTAATGCTAAGTTATAGCTAGCATTAAGCATACCACAATAAGCATCTCCTCTTCCTCCAACTAAGTTGTTTCCTGTTTCCTCAGCAGCAGCTACAAACATAACTGGTCCACCAAATTCTTTTGCAAGTAATGTTTCTGCCGTTTCAGGTCCGAAGTTTCCAAGGTAAACAACTAATGCATTTACTCCTGCTTCTTTAACTTCTGCTAAAGCTTTTCTCATATGAACTTCACTTTCAACTGTTGTAGGACATTCATAAATTTCCCCATAAGTTTCTTTATATGCTGCAACTACAGCTTGTCTACGTCCTGCTGATAATTCCATTGGGAAGCAGTCTCTACTAACTGCAACAATTCCTAATTTTACATCTGGTATATTCTTAAAATTCATAATTAATTCCTCCAATTTTTATGTTTTATTTTATTTAAAATTCTTTATTTGATTTATCTTGTTATAATTACTTTAAACAAATATTCTTGCCCTTAAGCCCAATAAATGCTCCTTGTGCTCCAAGATCTGTTTCTGGATGCCCAATTAACCATTTATTTTTAGCAAATAATAATGCATCTTCACCTTGTTTTTCTATAGTAGCTTCTAATTCTGTATTTGTATCCTTTGGTAATATTACTACACATCTAAATCCACCTTCATTAGCATTACAAGGTGCATAATGTAATGTAGTTCCATAAACTTCTATAGCAGTTCCCGCTGGAACAAATATAGCTTCAATATTTGAAGTATCATACGAGTAATCCTCTTCAATGTCTTTTTCTAAACCTAATAGTAAAATTAAATCAGTAACAGCTATATTAATTTCACTAGTTCTGTGATATTCAACTGCATTTAGCATATAGTTATTTCCATTACAATAACCTATTTGAATATCTAATCCTCCAAATTCTCTGTTCTTAAAGTCTTTAGCTACTTTTAACTCTTCTAATTCCTTTATTGAAGGCTCATATATAACTCCTTCTGGCAATGGAGTTTCTTCCATTTTATTTAAAAGTTCCTTAACATCATAATTATTAAGTACCTTACCATACTTTTTAAATTCAATGTCATTGACATTTTTTATAACCATTTAATTCAACTCCTTTTATATGGGAGTACAAGCCCATTTAACCCTTTTATTTTCCTTGATATTCAACAATATTTATTTTAAATACATAATTTACAATTTAATGTGTGTAAGAAGTAATATGTTTTACTAGGGCTTGTACATATTAAATTAATAGCTAATTTAATTAGCTAATTAATTTCATTATTACCTTCCTATTTATGAACCTTAAAAGTCCATCAATTGGAAAATTGTTCTTAAAATAATTTCATTGTTTCATTAACAACATTTTCTACTGTAAATCCAAATTGTTTAAATAAAGCATCTGCATTTCCTGATGCACCAAATGTATCTAGCGAAATTATTCTTCCATCTAATCCTACATATTGATACCATCCAAATGAAGTTAAAGCTTCAACAGCAACTCTCTTTCTAACGCTATTTGGAAGTACACTTTCTTTATATGCTTCATCTTGAGCATTAAATATTTCAAATGATGGAATACTTACTACTCTTGCATCTATACCTTTAACTGCTAATTCATCTGCTGCCTTAAATATAAGTTCAACTTCTGATCCTGAAGCCATTAATATTACATCTGGAATTTCTTTCTTAGACTCTTTAAGAATATATCCTCCCTTTAATGCTCTCTTTGCACATCCATCATATAGTGGTAACTTTTGTCTAGTTAATACTAATGAAGTCGGAGTTTTACCATTAGTTACTGCATAATACCAAGCTGCTGCAGTTTCTTTTGAATCTGCTGGTCTAAATACAGTCATATTTGGCATACTTCTAAGTGCTGCTAATTGCTCTATTGGTTGATGAGTTGGACCGTCTTCCCCTACTCCAATACTATCATGAGTTAATACATAAGATACTGGTAAGTTCATTAATGAAGATAATCTCATTGCCCCCTTCATATAATCACTGAATACAAAGAATGTTGCACAAAATACTTTTAATCCACCATGAGCATACATACCATTTGCTATAGCGGCCATTGCATGTTCTCTAACTCCAAAATGAAGATTTCTTCCACTTCTATCTTCTGCTGAAAAATCACCTTTTCCAGTCATATAAGTTTTATTAGATGGCGCTAAATCAGCTGATCCTCCAATTAAATTAGGAATTAAATTTGCTAATCTATTTATCATAATTCCTGAAGATTCTCTTGTAGCCATTTCTTTATCAAAGCTCCAAAGTTCTTCATTATTTAATAGTGATTCACTATCTATTTCTCCAGACATCCATTTAGAATATTCTTCTGCTAATTCTGGATATTCATTTTTATATCTTTCAAATAAATTATTCCAAGAATTTTCTTTTTCTACTCCAGCATTAATATACTTGTCCATATTTGAATATACTTGCGCTGGAACATAGAAATCTTCTTGCTTCCATCCTAAGTTTTCCTTCATTGCTTTTACATTTTCAGCTCCTAAAGGTTCTCCATGAGCTGATGCTTTTCCTTGCTTTGCAGGACATCCAAATCCAATTTGATTTTTAACTATTATCATTGATGGTTTAGTAGTTTCTTTCTTAGCTTCTTCTAAAGCATTTTCAATTGCTTCAATATCATTTCCATCATTCACTTTAATTACTTGCCAGTTATATGCTTCATATCTCTTTGCTACATCTTCTCTAAATGCTATATCTGTATTACCTTCAATAGAAATATTATTTGAGTCATATAAAACCACTAATTTTCCTAATCCTAAAGTTCCTGCAAGTGAAGATGCTTCTCCTGAAATTCCTTCCATTAAGCAACCATCGCCAACAATAACATAAGTATTGTGATTAACAACTTCATATCCTGGTTTATTAAACTTTTCTGCTAAATGAGCTTCTGCAATTGCCATACCAACAGCATTACAAATACCTTGCCCTAAAGGTCCTGTTGTTATTTCAACACCTTGAGTATGTCCATATTCCGGATGACCTGGTGTTAAACTTCCTACTTGTCTAAAATTCTTTATGTCTTCCACTGTTATTCCATATCCAAATAAATGTAATAAAGAATATTCAAGCATTGAACCATGACCTGCCGATAATACAAATCTATCTCTATTATCCCATTTTGGGTTCTTACCATTATGATTCATATTGCTCCATAATGTATAAGCCATTGTTGCAGCACCGAGTGGTAATCCTGGATGTCCTGATTTTGATTTTTCTATTGCATCAGCAGAAAGTACTCTTATTGCATTTATGCATAATTTATCTAATTCTTTACTCATATTTAACTCCTTCTCATTAGCCCTTAATGACTTGTATTTAACAAATAACTATATATCCCCTAGAGGTATAGTATTAAAACTTTTATATTATTTTCTTTACCTCTAGGGTGATATATTACTTTCCGAAAGCTGCTGCCCAATCTGCCTTAAATTTCTCTAATCCTGCATCTGTTAATGGATGTTTAACCATTTGCATCACTAAGGCATATGGTACTGTTGCTATATGTGCACCTGCTCTAGCTGCTTCTATAACATGAATTGGATGTCTAACACTTGCAGCAATTATTTCTGTATTTATTCCATGCACTTCAAATATTTCAGCAATTGTTCTTACAAGTTCCATACCATCCATAGATATATCATCTACTCTTCCTAAGAATGGGCTAACATAAGTTGCTCCAGCATTTGCAGCTAAAAGTGCTTGGTTAGCTGAGAATATTAATGTTACATTTGTTTTTATTCCCTTTTGAGATAATATTTTAGTTGCTTTTAATCCTTCTAATGTCATAGGTAACTTTATAACTATGTTTTTATGTATTTTAGATAATTTATCTGCTTCTTCTACCATTCCTTTATGGTCTAAGCTTATTACTTCTGCACTTATAGGACCATCAACTATAGTACTTATTTCTTTTACTACTTCTATAAAGTCTCTTCCTTCTTTAGCTATAAGAGATGGGTTTGTAGTAACTCCACATATAACTCCTAATTCATTAGCTTCTTTTATTTCTTCTATGTTTGCTGTATCTATAAAAAATCTCATTAAAGGCCTCCATAAGTTTTATATTAACTATTTTTAAATTTCTCTACTTTCTATTATTAACTAATAGACTTTTAATATATCATAGTTAATTAACTTTTTCATGTTAGTTTATTATTTAACTGCCTAAAGAGACTTATCATCAACATTATCTATCCAATTTTCTATAGTTCCTATTACACTTTCAACACATCCATCTTCAAATGGAGATATTAAGTTACCTATTTTAACAATCTCTAAGAATGATTTAGTTCCTCCGACTTTGCATATATTTAAGTAATCATTCCATCCGTTTTCTTTATCTTCTCTTATTTTTTTCCAAAATTGAAGCGAACATATTTGAGCTAATGTATAGTCTATATAATAAAATGGATTTTTAAATATATGTCCTTGCTTAAACCACCATGTTCCTTTTTCTAAAAAATCACATCCTTCATAATTTTTATGAGGTAGGTATTTTTTTTCTAATTCTCTCCAAGTATTTTTTCGTTCTTCTTTTGTCATATTTGGATTTTCATATATATAGTGTTGGAATTCATCTACAACTATTCCATAAGGTATAAATTTAATAGCTGATCCCAAATGTATAAACTTATATTTTTCAGTGTCTTCTTTAAAGAATAAATCCATCCAAGGCCATGTTATAAATTCCATACTCATAGAGTGTATTTCACAACTTTCAAATGTTGGGAAATTTATTTCTGGCATATCAATCCAAGTTGACATATATAATTGAAATGCATGACCTGCTTCATGAGTTAATACATCTATGTCATCTGAAGTTTGATTAAAGTTTGAAAATATAAATGGTGCCTTGTAGTTTGGTATATATGTACAATACCCTCCTGCTGCTTTTCCTTTTTTAGTTACTAAGTCCATAAGCTCATTTTCCATCATAAAATCAAAAAACTCTTTAGTTTCCTTTGACAGTTCTGAATACATTTTTTTACCACTTTCCATTATATATTCAGAGCTTCCCTTTGGAGTTGCATTTCCACTTAAAAATTCAAACCCTTCATCTACATATGTAAGTTTATCTAATCCTAATCTTTCTTCTTGTCTTTTATAAAGCTTACTAGCAACAGGTACTATATATTTTAAAACTTGAGATCTGAAATTTTTAACCATTTCAGCATTGTAATCAGTTCTCATCATTCTTATATATCCTAATTCAACGAAGCTATCAAAATTTAATTTCTTAGCAATTGTAGTTCTTATCTTTACTAATTGATCAAAAATATCATCAAATTGCTCTTCATTTTCTTTAAAGAAATTATAATATGCGTTTGATGCTTTTATTCTAACATCTCTATCTGTTGATGACATGAATTTTCCCATACCAGATAGATTTCTTTCTTCTCCTTCAAAATCTATTTTTGCAGATGCTAATAATTTAGTGTATTTAGAACATAATTTATTTTCTTCCTGTAAATCCTTTATTATCTCTGATGAAAAAGATTTTAAAGAATAATCTGCTATATCTATAAATTGCTTTCCAAAGTCTTTTGCTATATTATCTTTGAATTTAGAATTTATAACTGACTTATAAAATAATGAATTTAATTCCTCATATAATGGAGAATACTCATCCCAATACTCTCTTTCTTTTTCGTAAAATTCATCTAAAGTATTTATGCTATGTCTTATAGATGATAATGTAGCCATAGTTTCTACATTATTTCTAAGTATATTAAGTTTTTTTATGTTTTCTTTTTGTTCTTCATATGTACAAGAATTATTTATCTTATCAATTATACTTATAAATTCTTTTTTAACTTCTTCATATATTGGTCTTTCATATTTATAATCTAAAAATTTCATAATATCACTCCTTCATATTAATTATATCCTAAGTTGTATGTTTTTTTATATATCAAATAAATAGTTTAATCAATAGATTATTAAGTCTATATTTCCGTAACTAAGAAATGTTAATTTATTATTTATAAAATTAATAA
>OLNE01002130.1_pt1 | contig 12923 bp, 10 predicted proteins | sample 1672431 | NCBI WGS metagenome assembly OLNE01 (sample SAMEA3136685, study PRJEB25190) | human gut metagenome | reverse complement strand
CTCTCCGGAAATTCTCCGGTTCCGACAGCTCATAGCCGTTCAGATCCGCCGTGGCCGACAGGCTGCGCACCTGAAGCCGATTGCTCAGGGAATAGTGCATGTAGTATTCCAGTTTCTTCGCCACCTCCGGATTGTTTCCGTAGAATCCCATGATGCCGTAATCCCGGAGGAGGTGCCGGTCGTATTCCGACAAGATTCCTCGGGTCCACACGTTTCCGTAACTCCGGCAGATGCTGTTCAGCGTCATCTGCCGGATTACTATAATAGAAGAAAGAATCGCCATGCTAAGGGATACCGAAATCATCGCCATCAGAACGGTGGCGGAGCCTTTTCTATTCTTCATGAAGCACTTCCTTTGCTCGCACCAACAAATCCTCGTTAAACTCGTAGGACCGAATTTCCAGCCGGCATTCCGGCCGCGTCCGCAGAATGCCCGCCGGCGCCATCCGGACGCTTTCGCTCTTCCGGTATACTTTTATCACCGCTTCTCGATCCGAATCCCAGCGCCGGCAAGCTTCCTTGTGATCTTTCACCCCGGTTGCCAAAATATTAAGATAGAATACAAAGAGATTTAGAATTAGCAATACCGCTGCGGTAATCAGGGGAATGGCCACGGCCGCCTCCACAAATTCATTTCCCCGGCGACTCTTCAGAATCCCTTTCATGGTCAGAACTGTCCCGCGTCCAGCTTGGAGAACACCTCGTTGACGAATGCGGTAATCTGGGATTTGAAAATAATTCCCAGCGCCACCGCAATGGCCACCAGTATGGCTACCTGCACCATTTCCATTCCTCGCTTCTGTTTCAACAATTTCATCATCGCAATTACCTTCCTTTCAAACAAATCATTTCCTCACATCACCAGAATCGCCGGCGCCATGGTCACCACAATCAGCAGGATCAGCAGCAGGCCCAGGGGCCCGGCCATTTTGGTATCGATGGCTTTGCCCTTCTCCGCCGCCACGATTTTACGTTCCTCCCACAGAAATCGGCTCTCCCGGCTGAGACTTTCCACCACGTCGCTTCCCCGACGTTCGTTTTCCAGCAGAATGGTGGAAATTCGCAGCATTTCCTTTACGTTGTGCATTCCCGCAAAATGATTCAGCAGCATGGCCGTACTCACCCGGTGGTCCCGATGTCCTCGGTACAGCTCCACCATCTCGTTTTCGAAATCGCTTCGGGCCTCTGCCGGAATCATGGAATAGCTCTGGCAGATCCGGTCAAACGCATCGCTGAGAATCACCCCGGCATAGAGCATCATCACCAGCTGATTCACGAATCTGGGAAGTCCTCGAAGAAGGCCGTCGTCGCCCTTTTTCTTCTTACGGGGAGCCAGGCGGCTGTAGAGCGCCATTCCAACCAACAGACAGTACATTCCAAAAATGGTCAGCTCTTCGCTGCGGCCCGGATCCCCCTTCTGCCAGGTGATGGGGCTGCCATCGGAAAGCTCCGACGGAAAATCAATCTTTTTGCCCGCAGACGATTCGATGTCGGAAAGAATCCGGCCCAGCTCCATCTCCCGGTTCTGCTTCACCTCCTTTCGCCGGTCTTTCTTCCCGGCGTTCCGGCTTTCCTCCATCTCCTTCAGGGAACGCTTGGAAATAATCACCTCCTTCTCCAGCACTTCGTCCTTTCCCTGAATCCGCACCCGCACGGGGTACTCCTCGTAGGAATTGAGGGACCGCCGCTGAATCCCCGTCACGTTGCCGCTTCCGTCCACGATGTATTTTCCCGATTCCAGGCCGCTTTTTATCACAAAAGAAGCCAGGAAAAGGGCACACACCAACGTAATTCCATAAAGCTGCCGAAGCAGCGACGGGTCCGCCCGAATCCGCCGAAGCATCTCCCGGATCCACCGAACGACCTTCGATTCTGCCATTTGCTGTATTTTTTCATTCATATCTTCACCTTTACAATCCGCTGCACCAATTCATAAATTCCAACATTCGCCCCAATCATTCCCGTCATAATCAGCCGCCCCCGAATGGTTTCGTACATGGGGGCAATATAATCCGGCGAGGCCAGGTTCAGAAAAAGAATCACCACCACCGGTGCCAGGAGGATGATCAACCCTTCCTGCTCCTTTCGCCGAATCAACTCCCGAATCTCCCGCTCGATGGTCATTTTGTCGATGATCACCATGGCGGCTTGATTCATGGCCCGAATTAGGCTGGCACCGGTAATCTTGCAAGTGGCATAAATGGTCACGAAATCAATCACATCCTCCTGCCCGCTCAAGGCGGCCAGGTCCGCCAGCACATCCACGTCATCTTCGTTGCCGTGCTCGATTCGCTGATGGACGAGTTTCATTTCCCGCACCAGAATGGCATCTTCATCGTAAATATCCACCATCCGGGGAATCGCTTCCTCGATGGAATCTTTCATGGACCGCCCGGCGCCGATGGAAGTGGCGGCGATGAACAGGAAATCCTTGAACTGCATCAGGTACTCCCGCCTTCTTCGTTCCTTTAATATCTCCACGGCGAATTTCTTCAGCCTCGGCAGAAAGGGGATAATCACTGCGCCGAACAGGATGTTTCGGTAGAACAACAGGGCCACCAACAGGGCGACCGTCCCGGAAACCCCGTAGAACACCGCGTTTTCTCTCCGGGACATTTCATAAATTCTAAAGTCGGTCATTCATGCCACCTCTTTTTAGGTTATCCCGATGCAGCAGCGCATTCCCGGTTCGAACCAGTTCTCCCGCCCCATCGATACGATACAGATAATTGATGTTGTATTCCTTTCCGTCGAACCCCGCCAGCTCCGCCACTTCCATCACCCGCCGGTTCCCATCGCCGTCCCGCTTCAGGTGCACGAAAATCTCAATGGCATTGGCAATCTGATTCCGCACCGTGTACACCGGCACCTGGGCGCCCATCATGTACATGGTCTCCAGACGGTTCAGCATGCCCCGAATGGAATTCCCGTGGCCGGTGGAAATGCTCCCGGAATGGCCCGTGTTCATGGCCTGAATCATATCCAAAACCTCTCCGCCCCGCACTTCCCCCACGATAATCCGGTCCGGCCGCATCCGCAGGCTAGTGCGAATCAATTGGTCCATCCGCACCTCTCCCTTCCCGATGGAATTGGCGCTGCGACATTCCATCTGCACCCGGTTCTCCAGGTGATTCAGCTGCAGCTCCGCGGAATCCTCAATGATCACCACCCGCTCCTCCGGATGAATGTAGGATGCCAGCGCATTGAGCATGGTGGTTTTGCCCGAGGAGGTTCCGCCGCTGATAAAAATATTGTATCCGCACTCCGTCAGCGCACACAGGTCCTCCTTGCACTCCTCCGTCAAGCTCTTCCGCTGCACCAGCTCTTCCATGGTAATCATGGATTCCGCGAATTTCCGGATGGTGAGAGACGGTCCGTTCAGCGCCACATTCCGAAGCACCCCGTTGATTCGGTACCCGCTGGGCATCCGCGCGTCCACGATGGGATTCGCTTCGTTGATCTCCCGGTGCACGTCCGATGCCAGCATACGAATCACTCCCTCCAGTTCCTCCGCCGAAATGAACGCGTTGTCCACCGCCTGCACCTTCCGGTTCTTCTCCACAAAAATATGCTCCGGCCCGTTCACCATAATCTCATTGATGGCCGGATCCTCCAAATATTCCTGCAAGATTCCGTACTTGCTCCGGAGGCGAAGGTACACCGCCCGCACCATATCGCAAATCTCCCAATACTCCACCCGGCTGGCCAGCTCCGACCCGAAAAACTCATCCTCCACATATTTCAGCAGCCGCTCCGCATCCTCCGCCACCTCCGAGTGGGACAGCGTCTTCCGCAATTCCCGGATAAAACCATCCAGCTCCCGGCTGTACTTTTCCGTCACTTCCTTTAACATCGCATCTCCTTTGCTGTGTCTTGGTGCGGAGCACTTGGCCTGCAGTGTGCTCCGCCTTTACTCGGTGCTCCGCACTCGGCCTGCGCTGTGCTCCGCACTCACGGCGTCTCGTTCCCTGCAGGGTACTCCGCACTCACGGCGTCTCCAAAATTCCTTGTACCAGCCGCGCCGCATTCCGAATCTCCCCGGCCCGCTCCGGCACCACCAGCGACGTCTTTGGAAAATACTCCCGCATATCTTCCTCCGCCATGTAGATGCACCACTCGGAATTCTTCATTAACTCGATGTTCCGTTCCGAGAAGCAATCCCCCACGCTGCACACCACTGCCGAAAAATACCGTCCCATCTCTCGAATCAGCTCCAGGCATTCCGCTCCCGGAATCTTCATCAGCTCGTTCATCCCCCGCGGCATCCGAACCCGAAACACGTTCCCCCTCTCCCGTCGAAAAAACACCTCTACCGGAATGCTCTTCCCGCTCTGAAGATAGTACACCAGCTTCCGAAAGGTATTCCCCGATTCTTCCGGCTGCCCCTCCCGATAAAAATACGTTAAATCCAGCAGCAGTACCGGTTCTTCCAGGCGCTCTCCCAATTCCAAGGCCACCTGCTCCGCCAGCCGGTGTCCCAGATCCGTGCGCTCCACCGCACCCACGGTAATGATGCGTTCCTCGCCCCTTCGCAAATCTCCTTTTCCCGTCCAGTGAAAGGCGCACAGCCGCAGGTCCGTCAGAAGCTCATCCACGCCGGCATACTTGAACAGCACATAGGGGCCGTTGCCTTCCACCTCTCGCCGGCACTCCGAGCTCAGCAGTACCATGCCTTCCCGCAGCTTGCCTTCGCCCACATCCGTCACCAGAAGCGTATCCTCTTCCATCCGGAAATTATCTTCTATTATTACGTACAAGTTCCACCGGCTCCGGCGAATTCGCTCCGCCAACGCATCCCGGTATTCCCGATCCTTCATCACCAATTTCAATCTCATCGCTTCGTCCTCTCGCTCCGTGCCCGCCGGCGCCGCTCCTACCCCCCTCCGGGATTCGTTCCAGCGCCTCCGGCGGCAGTCGGCGCGGGTTGTATTCGCCGCCCCGCCTCTTTGTGCACCTACTGTACCACAAAAAAAATTCCCCTTCAGTACACATTTATTATCATCCGGCTTGCTTCTAAACCGGCGGCTCAGGACTTGGTGCACGATTACCCGCAAGCCCTTGTGCCTCCGTTCCCGGTGCACCAAGTCCCGGTGAGTTTTCGGCCAACCGCCGGCCCGGACTTGGTGCACGATAAACCGCAAACCCTTGTGCCTCCGTTCCTTTTGCACCAAGTCCCGAAGGATTTTCCACCGTCCGGCGGTCCGGACTTGGTGCACGATTACCCGCAAAACCTTGTACCTCCGTTCCCGGTGCACCAAGTCCCGAAGGGTTTTCGGCCCGCCGGCGGCCCGGACTTGGTGCACGATTACCCGCAAAACCTTGTACCTCCGTTCCCGTTGCACCAAGTTCCGGAGAGTTTTCGATCGACCGGCGGTCCGGACTTGGTGCACGATTACCCACAAACCCTTGTACCTCCGCTCCTTTTGCACCAAGTCCCGAAGGATTTTCGACCGACCGGCGGTCCGGACTTGGTGCACAAAATCCCGCAAAACCTTGTGACTCCGTTTCCGGTGCACCAAGTCCCGGAGAGTTTTCGATCGACCGGCGGCCCGGACTTGGTGCACGATTACCCGCAAAACCTTGTACCTCCGTTCCTTTTGCACCAAATCCCGGTGAGTTTTCGATCGACCGGCGGTCCGGACTTGGTGCACAATAACCCGCAAGCCCTTGTACCTCCGTTCCCGGTGAGTTTTCGGCCAAAGCGAAAAGAGCTGAGCAGAGGCCCGGCCTCCGCTCAGCTCTTCACATCATCATTCCAAATGGAAAAGTAATGCGCGGAGGCCCACGCGCATTACTTCTCATCATATCAAAAGAAAAGAATTGACGACGAACGCCCCCATCGTTCCCCGTTCGTCGTCAATTCTTTTCATCTCCTCCCGGGCCGGCCCCTTCTTGCCCGGTCCCTTTCCGCCTTGTCGACCGGGCCAAACCCACACGCTATGCGGCGGGAAAAAGTTGCGAACTGTTTTCTTACGACATTTACTACGACATTTCTTACGACATTTACTACGACATGAGCATGTCGGCACCATGCAATTAAAACCTGCCTCCGAAAAGCAATCTACACCTAGCGGACCTCCCACCATCCGTTCTTACTAGCTCCATGGCGAACAATTTTTCCCGCTTTTTTTAGCTTCGCCAAAATTCTTTGTGCTTGTCTGGATGTAATTCCAAGTGTGCTTGCCAATACATTTGCGTATTCTGAGTTTCAATTTCTCGCAAAGCATCCCGAATTATTTCAAGCATAAATTCTACAAAAACAGTTGACTCCCCCATATTATTTGCCGTCTGCAACGCATTGTAATATACTTCCTGATTCTCATGAACCAAAGTCTCTATAGGCAGCCATGCAAAAAAGGCCTTCCATTTCTGTAAAATCAGCGATTGCCATAACCTGCCGGTTCGACCGTTTCCATCCGATTACTTCCGGCACGTAATTTGCGGGAGTCCCTGCATGAATCAGTTCGGTTCCGGAATAGACCCCTACATTATTTAACCGAAAGATGCCCGCTTCACGAACAAGTCCTCCCATCATAATCTTATGTGCCTTCAGCAAATCTCTAACATCATATGGATTTAGTTGTGATGCAAGCTCATATGCTTCATACGCGTTTTTTGCTTCCCGTACATCCTCTGGAGGTCCCAGAACCCGTTTCCCATTCACAATATCTGTTACTTGCTCTAATGTTAATGTGTTCTGTTCAATGGCCAACGACGAGTGAATCGATCGGATTCGATTCTCCCGCCGCAAAACAGGATTCGCATGCAGCGATTCATATGTTGAAATGGATCCAACGTATTCTCCGATTTCAATAATCAAATTGGTGATTTCTTCCGTCATTTGGAAAGGTGGGGTATATTCCTTCATCTCTTACTCCTCAACGCACTACAAACTGCTTTCGCTCATTCTGCTCGATGGCCTTCAGCTCCCGGGCCGCCTTGATGGCGTCCGCCGCGCATTCCTCGATGCGGTGGCTGGAGCGACTGTATCCCAGCAGGCTCACCATGGCTTTGGTGATTTCCTCCTTGGTCATAGGGCCGTTCTCCTGAAGCAGGCAGCACACGGCGTTCTTCAGTTCGTATTTGCAGATGTCCTCCGTGTTCCGCTGTTCCTGGAAACGGAAGGTGTGATAGTCTGCCGGATTCGAACCGTGATTCCACAGGAAGCGAACCCCGGATTGACGAGTGATTTTTACGTCTGCCGTGGCCACCAGCTTATCCAGGTGTTCCGAGATGTTTTTGCCGGCTCTGCCCAGACCGGTGGAATTAATCAGCGTGCGAATCAGGGCAGGTTGGCTGATCGGGCCCTCAACCTGAACGATTTCCGAAATGGCCTCCTTGATCAGCTTTTTGGTCTGACGGTCGTAAAAATTATCGATGGTGATCTGCGAGAGGTCTTTCTCGAACACGCGGTACTCTTCCCGAATATAGCGGAGGGGTTCCGCGGAGGCTGCGGCCGCTGCCGTTGTGACGGTGGCAGCTTCAATGGCTTCGGCAGATACGGTTTCCGCCGGCGCCTCGCCAGAGGCTATGGCCGGCGCTTCCACCGAAGGTTCCGCGATGACACCTGCCGGATTTCGGCGCATCGGAATCGGCCGGATGCCGATGTTCCGCACCAGCTGCACGTCGATGCAATCGTTATCCGGGATTTTATTTTCGTCCAGTGCCTTCAGGATTTCTTCCGCTTCCTTCTTCGCCTCTTTATAGGAAAGGTTTTTCCCCAGGGTCATGGCGGTGCATTCCAAAGCCACCAGTTCCTTCTCTTTGATGAGCTTCCGCAGCTGCGCCGTATCGGAAAGAACCGGTTCGTTGCATCTGCCTTTGGAAGTCAGCCATACGCCGGCAAAAATATGAGCCGGTGCCGTAATCAGGACCGGGTGGAGCCCGAAGGATTCCAGGCAGGAAGCGAAGAGCACGGTAATGTCCATGCAGGTAGCAAATTTCTGCTGCATCACCGTCTCCCCCAGACGCACCCGCTGCGGTCCGAAGAAGCTGGCCGGCGGATTCGAGTAGATGATGCCGGCTTCTTTTATGGCGTTGTACACGCCCATGGTCATCTCTTCCACCCTTTTGGCATCGCCCTGATAGCCTTCCAGAGATGGGTTCATGCCCTCCTTCTGCATCCAACGCGCCGCCTGCTGCAGGAGCCCGATGATGTCCGGATGGTTCGGCGTCATGTAGGCCGGCAGCAGAACCAGTGCGCCGTTCCACTGGTCGTACGGACAGATCGTCACACGGCCGCAAGCCTCCGAGACTTTTTTGCCGTTCACGGTGAGGGTGTAGGTAGCGGTGCAGGTCTCGATTTCCGTAATCTGCTCTAATTTACGGAGGTTGATGGCCGGGTCGTCCACCTCAAAGACGATGTTCTCCCCCGCCGGCACATCCCCCAGAAAAACATCCACCGGTTCCAGAATATCCGACGTAAAATCCGCCCGGAACTGGATGTTCTTGAGCTTTTTGCCGGTTTCGTTGGCCACGTACACGTCCCCGATCAGCTGCTCCTGACCGTTGGCGTACATGGCGTACAGCAGGTCCGGCCGCCGCATCAGATCCTCGTCGAAGGTTCCGTCCGCCCGCGCATATAAAAACACGTTCACCGGACCGGAGGCGTTCTTTTCCGTCTCGTACATCACCGACTTCATGTATTTCTGCATTTCTTCTTCCGGCGCCGGCTTCACCCGCATGCTGCACTCCGCAGTGCCCACCTCCTGCTCCCCCATGAACAGAGTGAAACGGATTTTGCCGTTCCGGGTGCGTTTGATCTTCGCGTATTCCTCCAGGTTCACCGGCGGGTCATCGATTTCGAATTTTCCTTCTACCCCTGCGGTAAAAGTACCCTCTTCGTAGTACAGGAGTCCCGGGTCCACAATGGCCGGCTGAAACTCGCAGGCGATTCGAACGTCCGGTAAGGTTTCTTTGCTCCGGTTATGGATAAAACCATCTCCGATGATCATCTCATTGCCCTGAATCAAATCTTCCAGGTTGATGACCGGCTGTCCCGCGCATTGAAAATTCACCTTCCGGTCCTTACCCACTTCCAGAATGATGTCCACCGGTTTGGCATCGGTCGTCTCCACCTTCCGCGCCGGTGTTGTTTTTACCGCCGGGGTCTTCTCTGCCGGAACCTCTGCCTGCGGTACCGCTGCCGCCAAATCCGTCCGTCCCGTCAGCTCCGCCGCCCGCTTGAGCACCTCGATCTCAATCATGTCCCGGAGCTGGTTCACGGTGCGCGTGTTCGAGGTCATCATGGAATTAATGCTCAAATCCAGACCCGCAGCAAACCAGCAGGAATCGCAAACGATTCCGTCCGATACCGCCACTTTCCCCGACAGGAAACCCAATTTCTTTCCGCATATAGAACATTCCTTCGCCATGTGTACCTCCTAACTGTTCTTAATCAACACTTTCTGAAATGCCTTCTCGCTCTCTTTCATTTCCGCTGTAAAGGACGCATAACTGCTCGTCCCTGTTGGAACTTGAAGGCCATGTTTTATAACACGAATATCTTCTCGCGGCGCAACATTGTTTTCGTATGTGAGGCCGCGATTCATTCGAAATTCTGTATCACCTGCACCGAATGATTCCGGATAAAGAAAGTATCCCGTCTTCGCATCGAAGCGGAACATGTAGGCCAATACCTGCAGATAATCTTTATTACCAATATTTTCGAGTGGCTTGTACTTCGCATCTGCAATAATCCTTGGCTCCTTCTCTTTACTGATAAAATCCGGAAAAATCAGCCCAACGCCGCCATTAAACAGTCGCTGTGCTCCGGTCCCCTTGGTATTCTTCGGATGATAGAAGCGGTCTTCATCCTTATCGTTTCCGGAAATCAGCGAACCGATGTATTCCTCCCAGAGCCACGCCCCATCAAAGAGAATCCCATACACCCGCCGGGCACCCAATCCGATGCGATGTTTTTGATGCTGTAAAATCACAAGGCACAAGCGCTGTAAGTCCGAGTATTCTCTAAAATACGCGTGACGAACCGAATTTCTTTTATTGGCTTCCATAATCTTCTGACGATCGTAGAATTCATACCCTGCGGTCGCATCAATTACGAGCTTGACCTCTTCTTTTACCGGAAATAGCAAGCTGTTGCCATAGGGTTTGCTTTTGATGAATTCGATGGTATGGCGAACCAATTCCATCAACTCGTTGTCGTAGGCGAATTCTCGCTGACTGTATGCCACATTTCCCACAAATGGAGTATTCTTTTCAATATGCCGCGCCACATCGATGGTTCCCTTAACATGGGCATCGTTGTATCTGCGCCGAATGTATTTCTTGAACAGCCCTTTTCTCATCGCATTTTGAAGATGATAGGGAAACAGAAACAGCAGGAAATTAAACAGCCGACTGTCATAATCCGCATCGGATTCCAGATTCACAATGCTTGGAAAATCCATCACTTTCTCCAGCAGATACTGAAAAAAATAATCTTCTCTGTCATTACTGAACCGAGATTCAATAATCAGTCGTTCGTCTCCATAGCCGATGAAGCCCATCACATTTCCGGAACGAAAGCTATCGTTCAAACTCTGCAGAATCGTTTGGGTTCCGGAAAGGTCGTCGGAATCTGCAACGTGCCGGGGAAAAACAAATATGCCCTCTTGTTCCAATCGGTCCAGCGTTTTATCCACAATCCGTTCTGTCAGATTCTCAATCTCTCGGAATTCCGTCTTCTTTACTTGCCGATTATCTTTAATTCTAAGACATTTCATCGGCTTCACCGCGGTTCTGCTTTGAATATCCGTACGCCTCTGCAAATTGAATCATCCGTTCTTCTTCATCATACATTCCTCGAACGTATTCCTGCAGAAGCGGTTCCAGATAATCCGTCCACAGTTCGTCGAAGGACAATGTTTTTAATTTCAGGAAATAGGACGCGCCGATTTGATAGTTCCGATTCAAATCTTCTACACTGATTATAGCTTGATTCAATGCGGTCATGCGCTGTATCGCCTCGTTCTTCAATGCTTCGTCTTCCAGGCTTTCCAGCATTTCCAACCGTTCATCCGCTTTGATTTCAACGAATCGGAATCTCCGCCGCATTGCAAAATCGAAGCTGTCCACAGAACGGTCGATATCGTTCATCGTACCGATAATGTAGACGTTCTCCGGAATGTAGAATTTCTCGGTTGGATTCGCATGCAGATTGGAATACTGCGTGGCGACTTCTCCGTCTCTGCCCCGGTACCCCGGATCAATGGCAAAGAACAACTCCCCGAATATTTTCGATATTTCTCCTCGGTTAATTTCATCGATGATAAAAACGTATTTCTTCAGCTCTTCCTGGTGGATAACTTTCTTTCTCTTCCCTTTCTTCTTCAGAATTTCATTGTAAAGCGCAAAATTGTAAGAATACTGCTGCGTCGCAAACTTTTTTCCGAAGAATGCTGTAATATCCTTCACCTTCGAGAACTTTGTATCCGCTTCCAGCATCTGCTGAATCTCGCTTACATTCAGAGAAAGCGTATTCACCATCGCATTCCCCGGAATAGATAGATTGATATACCGTTCATCCACCGATGTAATTGTGAATTCATTTCCGCTGACTGTTTTAAAGGTATCTTTCCCAAACTCAATTTCTGAAAAGAAGTCCATCATCGCATCCTGAACCGACACCTCTTTTTCGATAATTTCTTTGGATTTCAAGGAATTCTCATAATTCTTTCGAGCGCGATTTACAAATTGCTTGAAAATGCCGCCCTGCAGTTCGAAGCCCATCGACCCATCATCATTGATGCAGGGACGGAGACCTTCCACAAAATCCGAGTAATCGTAGCTCGGATGAAATTGGACGAATTCCACTTGCTGCCGCTGCTCATCCGTCAAGGATTTGCAATCATCATAATATCCGTCACTCACAATATCTGCTGCAATTTCCTTTGCGAGATATGATTTTCCGGTTCCCGGTGCACCGCGAAAAATCAGATTCTTGGATTCCAGCAGCATCGAAGAATAGGGATTATTGTATCCGGAAGTATTGTGCACCGGTTCTGCCTCCGGAACGCTCTCCTTCTTTTCGTTCATTTCCTTCTCATTCTTTTCACGATATGTGAGAACAAACTGTTCCCCCGGACGCCCAAACCGTTTCAGGCATTCCTGTGCAAATATCACCGTGGAGAAAAGATTCCAGCAATAGAATACAAACTGTCTCCCTGCATCGTATTTGTAAACCACGTACTCAATGGTCTTCCGGTGCCGCCGGAATTCGTCTACCCCGGAATAAATACCGCAAATCAACTCCCTGTTGGGAGCGTACCGGCAGATTGGGAAGGCTTCTTTTTCTTCCACGGACAAAGAAGCCAGTTCTTTTTCAAAAATCTGACATGCAATACGAGGAAGTGTCTGACAGGAAACTCTTTTTTCACCCTTATTCAACTTGCGTTTAATTTCTTCTCCATTCGCATTTCGAAAGATCACACCTAAAGGTTTGTAATTATCCCCCAGGCTTAAATTATCCATCGTAAAACGTTTATCCGTGGATGTCACGCCATCTGCGGAAATCACCAGTTGAAATTTTTCTTGATTGTTCATTTCTAAGTTGGCCATTCTCGGCTCCTTTGTGTTGTTCTGTTTTCGCTATTATTATTCTTCTGTATTTTTTACATAAGTTGTGCTTCTTGAAGCACCTTCTTTTCTCAACCAGCCGTTTTCAACCATCTTAACCAGTATTTCTCTAGTTCTACGCTGTTTGATGCCAAGAAGTTTCATCGCCTGCGTCGTTGTAATGCCGGCATTTTCCGATACATACTTATAAATTTGCTGTTCCTGTTCATTTACCGGCACTTTATCGGCGGTTTTCCGGCGGTTTAACGGCATTTTAACGGCAGTGCTACGGTCATTAATGTCAACAGTATCGTCAACCTGACCTCGATAAATATTGATACGCAAATCAACTTCGCCACCAATAAACT
>OLNE01002128.1_pt1 | contig 12936 bp, 12 predicted proteins | sample 1672431 | NCBI WGS metagenome assembly OLNE01 (sample SAMEA3136685, study PRJEB25190) | human gut metagenome | reverse complement strand
CCAACGTCAACCGTCAGGACGAGCTCTTTGCTGCTCAGCAGTCTCAGAGCAAGGCAGCTGCCTCCGCTGAGCCGCAGCGCACCGCTCCGGCCACCAGCCCGGCTCAGGCCGCTCCGACCCGCAACGTCGGTGGCACCGAGCTTCCTAACTTCGGCAACGATCAGTTCGAGCTTCCCGACTTCCTGAAGCGCGGTAGCTTCTAAGTCGTTCTTTGCATTGTTGTGCACAGGGGCGTGTCCGTATGGACGCGCCCTTTTTATTTTCAAGACTTTAGTCTGCTGGCCGCGCAGCGGCCAGCTTTAAACCACCCGCTACGCGGGTGGAGACAAGCGGCTTTACAAAGCCACCCCTCCGACCGATATTGACGATTGTTCAGGCCGTCAAGAATTCGAGTCGAAGGGGTGGTCGCCATGGCCCAGAAGGCCTACAGCCTTTCCCACACGAAGTGGATGTGCAAGTACCACATCGTGTTCACGCCGAAGTATAGGCGCAAAGTGATCTACAACCAAATCAGGAGCGACATAGGGGAGATCCTCAGGAAGCTGTGCGAGTACAAGGGGATCGAGATAATCGAGGGGCACCTGATGCCCGACCACGTGCACGTGCTGCTGGCGATCCCGCCGAAGTACAGCGTCGCGAGCGTCATGGGCTACCTGAAGGGGAAGAGCTCGCTGATGATATTCGACAGGCACGCCAACCTCAAGTACAAGTTCGGCAACAGGAAGTTCTGGGCGGAGGGCTACTACGTGTCCACCGTCGGCCTGAACGAGGCGACGATCGCCAAGTACATCAGGGAGCAGGAGTCCCACGACATCGCGCTGGACAAGCTGAGCGTGAAGGAGTACGAGGACCCCTTCAAGAGGGGGTGATCCCGCCGGTTCGACCGGCGCGCCACGGGTCAAGATGCACTAGGCCTGGACGAAGTCCGGGCCCGCGCCTTTAGACGCGAGCCCGGGGCCCGTGGGTTATACCCTAAGAGCAAACCACCCTTTTTAAGGGTGGTTATGATTGCTTATTTTCATTTCTTCCGCATCTTCCTTTCTGTTTTCTCGGTTTCCAACAATTGTCTTATTTATTCGCCCCTCCCCTTGCTTTTGTGTGCCTATTCCCAGCATTTTAACGTGTATTGATTTGCTATTGCGTCTTTTGCTTGGATTTGCCTTAGAAAGCCTTATATGCCCTATATTACGATGTTGCGCAATCGTATCCTTTTACCGAATCTGAGCAAGCACATGCACGCCCCGGCTCAGATTCTAAAGACTTTGAAAGCGAGATACCGTGAGCAAAAAACGCAGGGTGCTGACCTTTGTTGCAGCATTGGCGCTCTATGCATTGACGATGCCGATGTCGGCCTTCGCGGCAACGCAAACCACTATCAAAGTGGGCAACAGCAGCGAATTCGATGATGCGGCAGCCACCGTAAACGCTGCCGCCAGCGGCGAGTACATCATTGAGCTCACCGACGATATTCAAATTGGGGGAGTCTCGTTCTCCTCTTCGCAGCCTGTAAGCATTGTTGGCAACGGGCACACCATGACGCTTGGTCAATACAGCTCGATTTCCGTACAGCCGGGAGCCCAATTGAACTTGGGCGCGGCAGATGGCAGTGACACGCTAAAAATTAGCGGTGGAAACGAGCAGAGCAACGACGTGCCTGGCCTGTTGTATATCCAAGGTACGTGCAATATGTACCCCGGCGTTACCATTGCCGACCGTAAAGGCAATAACTACTTTGGCGGCGGCGTAACCGTGCAGGGCGGCACCTTCCATATGTACGGCGGCACTATTGATAACTGCGGCATTACCGGCGGCTCCATCTGCTACGGCGGTGGCGTTGCGGTGATTTACGGCGGCGCGTTCACCATGGACGGCGGCGAAATAAAGAACTGCTTCGCCACTTCTCCCTTCAAAGCCTCGGATAGCGAGTATATGGATCCCCGCAGTATCGTGTCTGCCGGCGGCGGCGTATACGTTTCCGGCGGATCTTCGTTTGTCATGACGGGCGGAACCATTTCGAACAACAAAGCCAACGAAATGGGAGGCGGAGTTGCCGTTGTTGCGTCAATTGATGAAATCATCAATGGCGGATGGGGCAGCCTCCAAAGCTCCGCGCAAATCCTTGGCGGCACCATCAGCGGAAATGAAGCAAACGATGGCGCAGGCGTGCTCGCTTCCGCGTATTTCTGCACCGCAGCAGTCGGCCTGTGCGCTCCCACCCCGAGCGTAGGCGTCGCTGAAAAGCCGGGTCTGTTCCTTAAGAACGCCACCATAACCAATAACACAGCGAACCAGGGCGAAGGCTATGGCGGCGGCGTGCTTGTGGTGATGATGAAATCACCTGCCGCAGCAGAAATTCACGACTGCACGATAGCAAAGAACAGCGCCGCTATAGGCGGCGGCGTTGCATCGTATGGTAACTTCACCAGCTTGACTATTGACAGATGTACCATCACGGGTAACAAGGCGGCAAATTACGGAGGAGGCTTTGCCGCAGAATCGAATTCCGGCGAAGGCGCAGGCACTACCATCACTAACACCAAACTGTGCAACAACAGCGCAGACAAGGCGGCTTCTGACGTCTACCTGGACGGTTCTGTTGCAAAATTGTCGGCAGCAAAAGGTATGAACGAGCTTTACCTTGGCAAACCCGATGACGTGACCAATAAAAAGATTGATGGCTGGTATATTGATAACGAAAATGCCCGCTACGCAACGCAGACAAAAGAGCAGCGCACCGAGTGCGTCAATTACGCCAGCATCGGCTCCGATGGCAAGGTTTACCTGATTGCCGCTACAAAACCGTCTTTGGTGAAAATCACCTTCGCGAATGAGGACGGCACCACTATCTATAGCGAAGACTGGTACGAGATCGGCACGAAAGCAGACCAAATCACGGTACCCACTCCTACGAAACCGTCTGACGACAAGTACGACTACGTGTTCGATTCATGGCACAAGGAAATCACCGACGCGACAGAAGATGTTGTCTACAAAGCCCAGTTCAAGAAGGTGCCCAAGAACAATCCAGGCAATTCCGATACCGGCAAACCCGGCACGGACGCCCCGGGCAACAACGCCCCTGGCGCGGACGGCTCTCAAACTAACGGCTCTCAAACTAACGGCGGAAACGCGAACGCCGATAGCGCCATTCCTCCGATGGGTGATCATACGGCAACAGTGCTTGGCGCTGCTCTGACCGGAACGGGCGTACTTGCATTGGCAGCCGCAATCTGCGCGCGCAAGAGAAAGCGCATCTGGTAAAGCTAGGCGTTCTCATTTCGCTTGCCGCAAGAAGCCGGTGCCGCACGGGTATGAACTGAGGTCCAAACTTAGACGGCTCAATAAATCAATAAAAAAATAAGCTGCAAGGGACTGGCCTCGGAACTTTTCCGGGGTCAGTCCTTTCAATTTGACTCGACTCCTCCGGGCGTTTCAGTGGGTTGCGTAGGCGTCGAGATAACATCTGTGCCTAGCCAATAAAGACGAACCTATGGAACGAAGAATCAGAAAGCTTGGGCTGCTGTTTGCTGCACTTGCCGCGTCTACACGAATTACTTGGATGGCGTATCGCAAGAGTCCTCCACTTCATTCGAAGGCGAGAAATGGGAGGCGATTTTTATGAGGTAGCCAGTGTCTTTCCGACTCCAATTTGGGACATGGGGTAATTCCGCCTGCACGGAATGCGCGTTACGCTGAATGCAGGGTAGAGCGCGGTGCTGTCTCCTGCGGCGGGTTCGCCCTGTTCCATAGCGCACCGCGCCGCTATCAGCGTCCCCGCATCGAAAGGAGTCCTCATGGCAGTTGGAAACGAAAAGGCCCCTAAGGAAATCATCTGCCCAGGCTGCGGCGGCGTCATCAAAAACACGGCGTTCAATCCTATCACCGACACGTGCGGTGCCATGCTGCAGGACGGTTGGCTTTGCCCCGAGTGCACCTACAGGCTGCGGCCCAAATACCGATGTACTATACCGACGACGAGCCCGCCACGTTAGAAAAAGCGCCCGATGCCGGCAGGCCCATCCTCACTATGCTCAGGAACGACTTCCTCTATGCCGATCCGCTCGATCCGGTGAACAGCACTGCCTTCTCTTATACTGGCGCGCTTCGGAGCGATCCTCTGGCTAAGCTCAGGTCGAATCAGATTAAGGACGAGCTCGCGAGCATCGATGCGTACAAGCAGGAGGTCTCGAAGAGATTCGGCGGTGCCAAGAACGTGTTCGAGGTGCTCGAGGTCGCTCTGATGCCCAAACTCAAGTCGTTTTGCGCGGGGCTTCCTAACATCAAGCGTCTTAAGGGCACCATCGCAATCGCGGGCAACGTGCGTCTGGGCGCTTTCGCGGCAGGCGATATCGTGACGGTCCATCATGGCGGCATGCGCTATTCGGCAAAGGTGCTTATTAACCGTGCTACCACAGGGTTCTTGCGCTGGTGGATGTTTCCCAACGCGATTATTGGCCAGCCGCTGCCGACCGTCAGCACAATCGACAGCTCGGATCTTATACCCGAGAAAGGTGGCTTAACCGAAGGGTGGCACGGCGTGCTGGTGTTGAGCCCCGAGGCTTCTGACGTTGCTCCGGGAGATGCGCTCACGCTTGGGTGATGGGTGGCTCCGTACACGTATACGGCGGGGACGTTTCGAGTCTTGATTCATGTCCTTGTTTAGAGCGCGCCTCTACCCTCGGGCGATGTGCTGCGGATACCACTTTTGAAACCAGGCAGTAAAGACGCCCATAAGCGCGGGGAGGACCGAGTTGATCGCGCCAACAAAGCTAGAGGCATCCGTCTGCATGATGAAATATGTCCAGATGGGCGTGACCAAGTAGAGGATTCCCCATGCGGCGGTGAGGATGCGATTCGTCCGCATGAAGATCGGGTTTCGCAGTGCTGCATCTCCGTTGTAGCTGTTTTTGGAGTAATGAGCGGTCAGCGGCACGTTCGTGAAGCAGGAGATGCTCCAGATGAGCCCGAACAGGAAGTACGATGCCGGAATCACGAGGATGGGGAAGGCCCCTGCCAGCAACGCGATGGAGCATGCGCCGACTCCCAGGCTCGAAATCTGGTCGTATCGGGTGGCCTTGGTTTGGTACATCAGCACTGGCAGAAGAACGCATATCGCCATGCTGAGAAGGCTGCCCCAAAAGCTGTCGATGGAAGCTGCAACCCAAAAGACGATCCAGGGAATCAAGAGCAGCAACATGTTAGTTTTTGGCTCGTCTGCGCTCTTGGCGGCACTTGTTTCGTTAGCGCTCGCGCTTGCGTTACCGCCGTCCGCGCCGGCACTTGCAGCCCCAAAGTATTCGTCCCAGTGCATCATCAGGTCGAAGTTGCCTTCAACCGAGTACATATGTTTCATGAGCGCCTCGTCGCCGGCAATTTCGCCGGCGGCAATCGAGCGCCAAACGCTCAGGGGTGTGTTGATTTGAGTGGTGCAATTTGTGGTGAAGCCCCCGGTAGGTTCCTCCTCGACGTGACTGCCGTTCTTTCCAAGGACGATGCGATAGGTCTTGTCGATATCGGTGTAGCGCATGTCGAGTACGATGTCGCGCCCGGGCCATGCTTCCCTGCGGTAGAGGGCCGCCATCTGACGGGTGAATACCAGGCTTGGATCTTCCTTTTTGCCGGATTCGTCAACACCCCAGCTTGCGTCCGCCATCGCTTCGAAGGCGTCGCGCGGGAAAAGATCTTGATCGAGCTTGGCACGGGTCTCCCCAGTGATGCCCCCGTCTACGAACTCCTCGCCTGCTTTTTCGACGTGTGAAAGGTATTCGTCCGTGCGCTCTGCCAGCTCCTTCACGCGGAAGAGTTCGCCTTGCCCGCAGAAGAGCGCGGTGTAGCCGCCTTTGCCGCAAAGCCGATTGAAAAGATCGATCACACCGCTGTAATTGCCCTTTGCGGTATAGAATCCGCAGGTCGAAATCACAACTGTCCGTTTGTCGCTCATGTCATAGCGCGACGGGTGTCCGCCGTTTTGCGCCTCGACGCTCATAAAGGGAAGCGACATGGGAAGCTGGCGGTCGATGAGGTTCTTCAGCGGGCCGGGAAGCCCGAAGTAGTACAGGGGGAAACTCCAGATAATGATATCGGCCCACAGGATTTTCTCAATGATTGCTTGCATGTCGTCGTGCAGGCAACATGTTCCCGGTGTCTTGCTCCAGCAGGAAAAGCAGCCCAGACAAGGTTTGATGTCGAGTTTGGCAACATGTAGGGTTTCGACTGCTGGCGTCTGTCCGCAGGCACTCTCTTCCCGGGTGGCGATTCCTTGCAGAAAAGCGCTGGTCAGGCGCCAGGTATTGCTTCGTTCGCCTTTGGGGCTGCCGTTGATGGCCAGGATGTTCATCGTTCGCTCCTCAGTTTAGCGGCGCAGTGCTCGGCCCAGTCGATGTGCATTTGCAGGCTTCTTCTGCCAAAGTCGGCGGTCATTTTCCAGTACGGGCTGTGATTTTGCAGGCCAAGCTCGCTCTCAAAGTAGTCGATGCTTTGGTCGATGTCGGAAAAGGAGGCCAGCTGCTGGCGGCATGCGCTTGCGATGCCTTCGAAGTAGGCGATGTTTTCCTCTTTGCTTCGGTTGCCCAGGAAGAACACCTGCATTAGCAGGGGCACGCGGGTATCGCCGATGGGGTTTTGCGTGGAGAGCCAGCTTAGAAGCTCGGTACGGCCGTCTTCCGTAATGGAGCAGACATTCTTGTTGGGTTTCTCGCTTTGCTCGACGGTGGTGATCGTTATCCAGCCGTTTTTCTCCAGGGTGCGCAGCTCGCGATAAATCTGGCTGCTCTGCGCTTGCCAGAAAAAGTTCAGGGATTTGTTGAAGATCTCTCGGATCTCGTAGCCGGTCATGTCACCGTAATTGAGAAGGCCGAGTATCCCGTGTTTTAGCATCGTGCCCGTCCCTTATGATGATATTCCACTTGTGCACTATGATTATAGGCTACGGAAGGGCGATGCTGGGGGACGAGACGTAATGGTTCGGTAAAGACGGGGCCGGATGCGCGAGCGGATTTGAAATGAGTGGCGGAACGAGTGGCGGAGAACTGTTCATTTTGAAATGGGTGGCGGAGAGACGTGCACTTTGAGATGGCTGGCGGCAAAACGCGCATTTTGCTGCCGAGTTTAATCCCGTAGGGACTTCGAGTCCAGGCCGGGCCCAAACGAGTGGCGGTAAGTCACTCGTTTTGAAATGAGTGGCGGAGAAACGTGCGCTATCTATTCGATTTGGCTGCTAAAACGCTTCAAAATCCGCCACTCATCTAGAAATGCATGAAAAACCGCCACTCCGCTCTGGGTGGCGGCGTGTTCGCGGCGATGCTCAAGGCCCCGTCGAGATTTGCGGCACCGAGATCAGCGACAATGTTGCTTCCGTGGCGGTGGTGTCATGTCGTATGGGTACTACACCGCCATGAACATCAAGGGGAGCACCATTACCGGCAACAAGGCAGCCAGCCACGGCGGCGGACTCGCTGCGGATTCGAGCGCTCGCGCGCCTGCCGGCACAGTCGTGAGCGACACGAAGACTGGCGCAATTCTCGTACTGTCTTTATCTACTAAAAGCCGTCGCATGACAGGCATTGAAGCTTGCCATGCGACGGCGTTCATCGCATCGATCGTGTTGATGGCCGGCTAGTGCCTGGCGTGATTCTTGCTAAACGACGTGTCGGAATGACGCGCCCACACTACGTAGATGAGCACGCTTGCCACGCAGGCCAGCGAGACGATCATCCACATGCTCGAATAGCCCATGGCGGTAATCAGCGAGCCTGCGAGGCCACCGCCCAGGCCGTAGCCGATGTCGTAACCGCATAAAAATGTCGAATTGGCCGAGCCGCGCGTTTCGTCGGTTGAGGTGTGAACCGCCATCGACTGCAATGAGGGCTCAAGGCCGCCAAAGGCGTAGCCGGCAAGCACTGCGGAGAGGATGTACGTTGCCGTGTTGGGGACGAGGGCCAAAAGCAAAAAGGCTACGAGCATCGCAGCGTTGCAGGTATAGACAAAGATGGCCTCTCCGCGCTGGTCGACCAGCTTGCCCAGCGTGATGCGCACCACGAGGAGCATCACCGACATCACGATGAAGTAGATCGATCCCGAGGGCAGCGAATTCTCGGCTGCAAAAATAGCGACGAAGTTCTCCAGGGCGCCAAAGGTCAGCATGAAGACAAGCATGGTTGTCGTGGCAGGTAGGGAGTTGCGATTGATGATCGTGCGCAGGTTGAGTTTTTTCTTGGGAACATCCACTTTGCGCGTGCGTACAAAGGCAAAAAGAACAAGCCCAAGGCCCGCAATGCCAGCGGCGACAGCATACAACGTGCCAAATCCAAAGCCTTCCATGAGGCTAAGGCCCAGCGCCGGTGCGATTGCCGAAGCCAGGGCGCCCTCCATGCCAAAATAGCCCATGCCCTCTGCAAAACGGGGGCGGCAAATCACATCGGAGGCAACGGTCGCCGTGGTCGAATTAGAGAAGGACAGTCCAATGCCGTGAAGCATGCGGAAGGCGATACTCATCGAAAGGACCGGTACAAACACATAGCCCAGCGGCGCGGCACCCAAGAGGAGCAGGCCTACCACAAGCGCCACTTTGCGAACGCCGTTATCGAGCCACCAGCCTACAAACGGCCTGATGATTACGGCTACAAAGGCAAAGGCTGCCGCGCAGATGCCTGCGATCGCCTCGCTGCCACCCAGGCTTTGGATATAGAACGGGAAGGTGGAGAGGCTCATGATGTGGTTGGTGAAAACGCAGAGATTTACCAGGATGATGAGCACCAGGTCGCGCGTCCAAAGTTTGGTGGCAGGTTTGCCGGCGTGCGCTGTTTGTTCTGCTGACATAAAAATCCCTCCTAGACGGGTTTGATAGGACCGTCCAGCAGGGATTGAATGCGCGTGATGCGAAAAATGTCACAGCTGAACGGCGAAGCCATCAATTGGACTTACGCACGGAGCAGCTCATTGACGTGTTGAAGTATATCGAAGACAGAGCCGGTTTGGTATGCGTCTTTTATGCTTCGGCTCCTTTTGCGATTCTTGCTTCTCCCACGTGTGAGAAAAGCGCTCCAAAGACAAGACGCGTGACAGGAGATGCCGCGAAGAGGTTCCATAGCAGCGCCATGGGGAAGTTCTTGATAAGCGTGCCCACCCAGATGCCTGGGAGTTGGCTCACGGGCATGCCCGCGAGAACGATGTTGAACAGGATGCTTGCAACAAGGCTCATCGTAGGGCACATGATAAGAACGGTGCAACAGGAGCGGATGGTTCCCTGGACAAAGGCGCTGTCGCGCTCAGGGTCGATGAGGCGTTTGGCCAGGGATGCGCCCCCGCGCGTGCCCCACAGATTCGAGAACAGGAAGACAAAGATCCACATGTACGCCGCTTCTACAAAGGCACCGGCGAATACGTCGTTGGTCATATTGGAAAAGCCGCCCGTCATGGTGGGGATGCCCATTTTCCGGGCTACGTTATAGACTTCCATTCCATAGGCCATCGTGATGGACATGAGGATTCCAAAGATCACGCCTTGCACCTTGTTCTTTGGCATGAATTTCTCCTTTCTTGTGGGGGTTCGCGCGGCATACCCCTAACAAACAAAAGCGTGCGGTTACCCCGAGGGGCAACCGCACGCTTTGCTTACTACACTGTAATTGCCGCGGGGGAGTGACGCCGTTGGACATCGCCGCGGCAGCTTCGCGCTACACGCAATAGCCACTCTAGCACGCCTGTGTTGCGTGCTAACAGAATCAACACGAGGGTACGAGGGCATTACCAACGGCTGTACTGGTCGCGCGAATCTAATTCCTCGAGCGCGTTGATGAGTTCCTGCTGGAGTTGTGCTTTCGTTAGCTTCGAAACGTACGAGACGATCTCGCGATGTCGCTCTTCTGCTTCGCGTTTTAAGGCTGCGTTGTAGAGAAGCTCTTCCAGTTCGACCTCTCGAAGAAAGTCCCTCTCGGCATTGGGAACGGCTTTGAAGAAAAGCGCGACCTTGTGCTTGCAGATGACTGCTCGGTTCTTCGCGTGCGGGCAGTCGCACGTGGAGCTGCGCGGATGGTCCAAGGACAGTCTGACGTGGTACGGCTGCTCAGCCGAGCCCTGCACAGTCCCTTCAAACCAGTTCCCCTCGGCTTTTTCGCAAGTGAGAACCTTGCCCGCGCGGTAGATGTCAAGGCCGCGCCAGGCCGATTTTGCGCTGGCAAGATTGATTACCGGGTGATACATGTGCGGCTCCTCTGCGAGATGATGGGTCCATGCCCGTTAATTACGAGCTGCCTGTGGCCAACTTGAAATCGCTCGGAAAGTTGTGGCAGCTCGCTGGTTCCGCTTACGTTCTGTTGCGAATCTTCTTCACGTTTCGATTCATGAGATGCCTGCCAAGATATCGGTAGGCGAACGCCTTTATTGCAGACATGGCTTGGCCATGCTCTTGTAGCAGGTCGTCAGGGCAGTCGTAGATTCCAAGGTCACGGGTGATGCCTTCGCTTTGGATATAGGTGTCGTTACAGTCGAAGTCAATCGGCGGGTGCTTGAAGTCCTTGACGGCGACGCCGTAGCCGCAAAACGCGCCGGAACATTCCGGGTGGGCTGCTTGTAGGCTTCCCAGATAGCTCTTATCGAGGATAAAGCCCTCCAGCTCGTATCAACGTCCGTCGAGAAAGACTTCAACCCAGCTGTGAAGGATTTCTTGCGGCGCGTTGCGATAGACGATGCCGGTCATGGCGCCCTTTTGCAGCTTTTTGTCGATCATAAAGCCGTGGACTCGGCAGGGGATGCCGCAGGGACGCAGCAGTGCCATGAAAAGCGTCCCCTTGGTATTGCATTGGCCAAAGCCGTCAGCGAGGACACGTGATGCGGGGATGCTGTCGTCGATGTTGTAGCCAAACAGTATCTCGTTGCGTACGTAGTTGTAGATAGCCCGCACCCGCTCTGTTTCGGGAAGCTCGTTCCAACCGTGTTTGTGAATCAGCGCCTGAATGGAGGCGCTGCCGTAATCGAGCATCGGTGTTTCCCGCAGGTATCGATCCATGGTGCGCCCTTCTTCTCCTGGCTTTTGCTCATTGTACGGGAAGGACAGCCTGGGTCTATCGTGGGCGGGCGTCGGTTTGGATGCAGGCGACGAGTGGCGGTAAATCACTCATTTTGAAACGAGTGGCGGAGGAACGTGCATTACCTAGTCGATTTCGCCTCAGGGGCGTTTCAAAAACCGCCACTCGCCGAGGAATGCGCGAAAAACCGCCACTCATTCGGCGCCATTCAGGGCGAACGCTGCGGTTCCGCCCGGACGAGCCATAGTTTCTTCTGGGCGGCCGTGCCGGCTCCTCCCGGACGAGCCGTAGCTTCTCCCGGGCGCGCTGCAACTTGTGCTTGTATTCCATCTCGCTCGCATTTCTCTTTTTTTGGGTAGAACAAACAAGCCCATGTGTCGTACGCCTGCGGCGCTCAGAGAGGAGAAAACAGAATGAATATCGTCGTTTTAAGCGGCAGCCCGCGCAAGGGAGCCAATACCGACATCATGGTCGAGGCGTTTGCCCAGGCCGCGCGCGAGCAGGGTCACGCTGTCGAGGTCGTTCCCGTGGCGCGTAAGAGAATCGCCGGTTGCCTGGGCTGCAAGTACTGCTTTAGCCACGAGGGGGTTTGCGCGCAGAAGGACGAAATGGGCGATGTGATCGAGACCCTCAAGAGCGCCGACATGGTGGTCTTTGCTTCGCCCATCTATTGGTTCGATATCACTGCGCAGGAGAAGGCCGCCATCGATCGCTTGTATGCCTTTGGCGGAATTGGCTTTCCCTTCCGCAAGGTGGCGCTTTTGCTCGATAGCCACAGCGATGGCGTCTACGATGCGGCGATCGCGCAGTACAAGGCTACGTGCGCGTATTGCGAGTGGGAAGACCAGGGCATCGTTACCATCAGCGGCATGACCGAGCGCGACAGCATGGCAACCTCGCCCAAGCTCGACGAGGTTCGCGCCCTTGCCCGCAAGCTTGCTTAGCGATGCATGCGAGTGGGGCGTGCGAGTGGGGTCGAGTCTCCTTCGTGCGCCCTTTGTTTAAGAAAGACGAGACGCTGGAGTCGTTACGTCGATTCGTGTCCAAACGAGTGGCGGAAAATCGCTCATGTATGAATGAGTGGCGGATAAACGTGCATCATTCGATTGATTCTGCTTTCTAAAAGATTCAAAAACCGCCACTCGTTAGAAAATGCTCGAAAGACCGCCACTCATTTCGAGGCTGTGTGTGGGGCCGTGCCCGGTCCGTCGCCTGAGGGACGATGGCCGGGACTGTTGTCTAGCGCTGCCACTTGATTCTACCGTACAAGGCCACTGCTCAAGCGAATTACCGCCCACGTCACCGCCGAGGTCCCCGGCATCTGCCGCGTGTGTTATGACCTCACGCCCAAGCCCGTCGGCACGGTCGAGTGGGAGTAAGCTTCTACTCTTTTAGGCGAATTGCATTGACAAAGGGGGTCCTGCGCAAACGTGTGCGGGACCCCTTTCGTTTTACTGTTCGGTTAACGCTGCGGATCGTTTTGGAAGGCTTACGAGCATGGTGGTCCCGTTCTCGGAACTTGCTTCGACCTCTACCGCGCCACCGTGAAGCGCTGCAATCTCCCAAACAAGCGCTAGCCCGAGTCCTGCGCCGCCGTATGCCCTGCTGCGGGATTTATCCAGTCGAAAGAACGGTTGGAAGATGCTCTCACGGTACTGCTTGGGTATTCCCGGGCCCTGGTCCTCGACTCGCAGGAACACATGGCTGTCGTTGTCGCAGATGGAGACGTTGACAGTCGAGCCTGTGCGGCTGTAACGGATGGCATTTTCGACCAGGTTAAACACCAGCCGATAGAGGAGCGTGTCGCTCCCGATTACTAAAGCGTCTCCAGCACAATTGAGGGCTATGCCCTTATTTTCGGCAAGTGGCGCAAGGTCGGTGAGGACCTCTTCGGACAAGGGGCCAAGTTCAA
>OLNE01002124.1_pt1 | contig 12944 bp, 10 predicted proteins | sample 1672431 | NCBI WGS metagenome assembly OLNE01 (sample SAMEA3136685, study PRJEB25190) | human gut metagenome | reverse complement strand
GATGAAACTTCGGCGGTGAGGTTCACGCCCGCCAAAAGTAGGGCGGGCGCGAGAAGTGGCGGATGCGTTGCGGCAATGCCTTAACCGCACACACGGCAAGCTTGGCATTATATAGGATGGTACACAAATAGATGTGCACCAGGGTACAGCAAAACCCTACGCACTGTCTGCTCACACACAGGGGCGAATGGGAAAACGTACAGTCATTCAGGCGATTCTCCTTACGCCCTGAACACGGAAAGGAGCGCTGATACACATGACACCGACCACCGGCATACACCCTCTGGGTTCGCTTACCGATTACGCTTTCGTCGTCATGCTTTCGCGCATGGATGGCCAATTTCTGCTGTCGCGCCATCGCGCGCGCACAACGTGGCAGAATCAGGGCGGCCACATAGAGCCGGGCGAAACGCCCATTGAGGCCGCGCGCCGCGAGCTGTTCGAGGAGTCGGGCGCGCTGGACTACGACATTGCGCCCCTGTGCGATTACCAGTTCCCGCACGGCGCGGCCATGGTTTTTACCGCGAATATACGCAGGCTGGGCCAATTGCCCGAAAGCGAGATCGCGCAGACGCGCCTGTTTGACGCCATGCCTGCGGAGCTTACCTATCCATACGAGTCCGCCGAACTGCTGGAATACGCCGCGCGCACGAACGCGTTTTCCAAATAGCCGACCGCGCTTTGCCATGCCGAAAGGAGATGAGCGGGCATGAATACGGGTCAACTGCTGGATTACCTTAAACACAACCCGGACTTTGCATCTAACGTGACGCACTGGCAGGTCATGCCTGCGCGCCCGGCCAAGTACGACGACTATCCCGACGGTTTCGACCCAGCGCTGCGCGCAGTGCTGGAATCGCGCGGCGTGAAGCGGCTCTACTCGCATCAGCGGCGCGCGCTTGATCTGGCTCAGGCGGGCAAGGACTTCGTTGTAATAACGCCCACCGCCTCGGGCAAGACCATGTGCTACAACCTTCCGGTTTTGAGCGAGATACTGCGCGACAACGAGTCGCGCGCGCTCTACCTTTTCCCGACCAAGGCGCTCTCCAGCGATCAGGTGGCCGAGCTTTACGAGATCATAAAGGCCATGGACGCGCCCATAAAGGCGTTCACGTTCGACGGCGACACGCCGGTCTCCGCGCGCAAGGCCATACGTCAGGCGGGGCACATCGTCGTAACCAATCCGGACATGCTGCACGCGGGCATACTGCCTCACCATACCAAGTGGGTCAAGCTGTTTGAAAATCTGAAGTACATAGTAATAGACGAGATACACGCCTATCGCGGCGTTTTTGGCTCCAACCTCGCAAACGTCATCCGGCGGCTCAAACGCATATGCGAGTTTTACGGCTCCCATCCGCAGTTCATATGCTGTTCGGCGACAATCGCCAACCCGCGCGAGCTGGCCGAGCGGCTGACGGGCAGGCCGATGGAGCTTATCGCCGAATCGGGCGCGCCCACCGGCGAAAAGCATGTGATATTCTATAACCCGCCGGTCGTGAACAAGCAATTGAACATACGCGATTCCGCGCTTAAACAGACGTTCGGCATATCGCGGCTGCTGCTTAAAAACGGCGTGCATTCTATCGTATTCGCGCGCTCGCGGCTGATGGTCGAGGTGCTGGCGCGGCGGCTCAAGGATCAGTGCCGCAACGCGCTGGGCGAAGCGCCCAACGTGCGCGCGTACCGCGGCGGCTATCTGCCTTCGCTCCGGCACCAGATCGAGCAGGAATTGCGCGCGGGTCAGGTAGACATCGTTGTGTCCACCAACGCGCTGGAGCTGGGCATAGACATCGGCCGACTGGACGTGTGCGTGCTGTGCGGCTATCCGGGCACCATCGCGTCCACATGGCAGCAGGCCGGGCGCGCCGGACGGCGGCAGGGCGTGAGCGCGCTTATCATGGTGGCTACGTCCTCGCCGCTTGACCAGTACATAATCGCGCACCCGGAGTACTTTTTCAGCCAGCCGCCCGAGCACGCGCTTATAAACCCCGACAACCTGTACATACTCCTCAACCACTTCAAGTGCGCGGCGTATGAACTGCCGTTCGAGGACGGCGAACAGTTCGGCGACGTGGAGGCCACGCCCGAGCTGCTGGAATACCTGTGCGAGCAGAATATACTAAACCATGTCGGCAATCGCTACTACTGGACGGCGGAGGAGTTCCCTCAGGCGGGCATAAGCCTGCGTTCGGCCAGCGACCAGAACTTCATGATAATCGACATAAGCGTGCCTGGCAAGCGCCGCGTGATCGGCGAGATGGACAGGTTCACCGTGCCCATGCTGCTGCATCAGTACGCGATATACCTGCACGAGGGCAGGCAGTATCAGGTGGAGGAGCTGGACTTCGACGACAAGAAGGCATACGTGCGCGCGGTGGACGTGGACTACTACACCGACGCGAATCTGACGGTCACGATGAAGGTGCTGGACGTGTTCCGCGAAAAGCCGGGCGTTATGGCGAAGGCCGCAGGCGAGGTGCTGGTCAGCAGCATAGTGACGCTGTTTAAGAAGATGAAGCTGGACACTCAGGAAAATCTGGGCTGGGGGCCGGTCATGCTGCCCGAACTGGAGATGCAGACCACGGCGTGCTGGTGGACTCTGCCCGACAGCATAGCCGATAAGTACACGCGCGAGGAATTGCAGGGCGCTATGGTGGGCATAAGCCACATTATAGAGCATATCGCACCGGTATTCCTTATGTGTTCGCCGCGCGACATAGGCGTGGTGTACCATGTGCGCGATCCATTTACAAACAGGCCCACGCTGTTTTTGTACGACAACTGCGCGGGCGGCGTGGGGCTGAGCGACCGTGTGTACGAGATGGACGACGAGCTGTTTAAGGAAGCGCGGCGTATGCTGATGGACTGCCCGTGTGCGGACGGCTGTCCCAGCTGCGTAGGCCCGCCCAGCGACGTGGGCGCGGGCGGCAAGCGCATTGCGATAGAATTGCTGGGGGAGCTTACAAATGCTGTCGGGACTTAAAGGCAGACTGAACGCAGTCGCGCGCACAACCGGCGCGCAGCCGCAAAAGCCCGCCGCGCCGCAGAGCGCCGATTGCATGGTGCTGCGCGCCGACTATCCGCTGGACGAAAGCGCGATGCGCGCGTGTGATGACGACATGCGCCTGATGTGCGGCACGGACGGCGCGGGCTTTGACATAAACCGCGCGCTGTTTCTGGACACCGAGACGACCGGGCTGTCGGGCGGCGCGGGCACGTTGGCGTTTTTGACGGGTTTAGGCTGGGTCGAGGACGGGCGCTTTATCGTCGAGCAGTACTTCCTGCGTGACTATTCGGAAGAAGTGTTTATGCTCAGACGCATCGCCGCGCGCATGGCGGGGCGCACGCATGTAGTCACGTTCAACGGCAAATCGTTCGACTGCCCGCTATTGGAAAGCCGCTTTACGCTGATGCGCATGAGGAGCGACTGGCGGGAAATGAGGCACATAGACCTGCTGCACCCGGCGCGGCGCATATGGAAGCTGAGGCTGGAACGGTGCTCGCTGGGCGCGCTGGAGCAAAGCGTGCTGGGCGTGAGCCGCGACATAGACATACCCGGCGCGGAGGTGCCCGAAAGATACTTTCATTACCTGAAGACGCACGACTTTACCGAGATGAAAGAGGTAATCGAGCACAACCGGCAGGACATAGTGACGCTGATGCTGCTGATGGGGCGTATGGCCGATCTGTTCCGCGCGCCGCTGCTGGCCGGGTATCAGGAGGATATATACTCGCTGGGGCGCGCGCTGGAGCGCGGCGGCAGCGGCGAGGGCGCGATTAAGTGCTACCGCGCGGTATCGCACGGCAAACTGGCCGGGCGTTCGGGCGCGTCGATGTCGATGCTGCTCAAGCGTCAGAAGGAGCTTGACCGGGCTATGGAGGTCTGGCGCGACATGACCGCGCGCGGATTGGGTGGGCTTATGCCCTATATAGAACTTAGCAAGGCATACGAACATCGCCTGCGCGACTATAAATCCGCGCTGGAAATTGTCGAGCGCGCTCAAAGCAGGGCGCGCGCGCTGGGCGACAGCGACGCGCTTAAAGAACTGGAACACCGCAGACAACGAATACTTCAAAAGCTGTCCAAGGTAGGAGGATAAACTGATATGGCTATAATTGGAAATGTGATGGCGTACAAGGCGTATCTGAGCCAGGCCAAGTCCATGCAGGCGCTGGACAAGCAGGACTACGCCGCGGCGATAGAATGCGAAAACAAGGCGCTGGAGGGCTATGAAAAGGCGATGGCCAAGGGCATGAATCAGGTAAACTACCTGATAGCCTACACCGTGCTGCTTCTGCGCACGGGCAAATTTGAAAAGGCGATGGAGATAATCCGTCAGACCGAAAAAATGCCCAACCTTAACGACGACCAGAAGCGCCGCCTGATTATAAACTATTCCATATGCCAGTGGAAATTGGGCGACATTGACCACGCGATAGGCGCGATGATCGAGCTGAGCAAGACTTACAAAAATTCGACAGTATACGGCTCCTTGGGCTACATGCTTATCGCGCGCGGCGACAAGACCGGCGATTACAGCGAGGCCAAGAAGTTCAACGACGAGGCGATGGACTATGACGACGAGGACGCGGTCGTGCTGGACAACGTGGGCCAGTACTATCAGCGCACCGGCGATTACGAGAAGGCGCGCGAGTACTTAGGTAAGGCGCTCGAAATCCGTCCCACTCAGGTGGACAGCATGTACTACCTCGCCAAGGTCAATCAAGCCGAGGCTGAACAGCTTATGCAGCAGGGCGACAGCGATTCAATAAATCAGGCGGAAACCTATATGGCCGACGCAAAGAAGCTGGTCGATAAGGCGATGGGCATACACTTCTCGGCGCTGGCGACCGTCACGCACGAGAGCCTGAAGCAGTACCGCGCCGAACTGGACGCGGCGGGCAAGTGATTATGGCAGACAGATACGTTGTGGTCGCGGGGCGCGACGTGCCGCTGTGCCCGGGCGACAGCCGCGAGCGCATGGAGCGCGTGGCGCGGCATGTGGAACAGGCGCTTTCGGAAACCGACGTGCGCGCTCAGGCGCATGGCCGCGAGCCGGACGAAATCGGGCGGCTTATAGAAACCATGCTCAGGCTGGGCGACGAAACTTTCCTCGCGCAGGACGAGAACACGCGCCTGCGCCGCGACCTGACGGGTGTGCGCGCGTATGTGTTCGAACTTGAGCGCAAAAACGACGAACTTAACCGCGAGATAAGCGTACTGCGCATGAAACTGGAAAAGCTGGAAGAATCGGCTAAAGAGCAGGCAAACGCGGACGAGTAACGCGCGGCAATACGGGCGGACGCGAAATATCCGCGCTATAAAAACTGAGGGGAATTTTCATATGGAACTGTTATCGCCCGCGGGCAATTTCGATTCGCTGGTCGCCGCCGTGCAGAGCGGCGCGGACGCGGTGTATCTGGGCTTTGGCGGGTTCAATGCGCGCCGGTCGGCGGGCAACTTTGCGGGCGCAGACTTCGAGCGCGCCGTCGAATACTGTCACGCGCGCGGCGTTAAGGTGCATGTCACGCTCAATACCTTAATTAAGGAAAACGAGCTGGATGGCTTCGCGGCGGCGGCGCTGGAGGCGGCGCGCGCGGGCGTGGACGCGGTGATCGTGCAGGATCTGGGCGGCGCGGCGCTGATTAAACAGCTCTGCCCCGGACTCAAGCTGCATATGAGCACTCAGGCGGCGTGCTTTAGCGCGTCGGGCGTGAGGTATGCGCGTGCGCACGGCTATGACCGCGTGGTGCTGGCGCGCGAATGCTCGCTGGACGAAATCGCGAGGTGTGCGCGCGAGGGTGTGGAGATAGAGACGTTCGTCCACGGCGCGCTGTGCGTGTGCTTCTCGGGTCAATGCCTGTTTTCAAGCATGGTGGGCGGGCGCAGCGGCAACCGCGGCATGTGCGCCCAGCCGTGCAGGCTCAATTACGAGTTGGCGGGCGCGAAATCGGCGCAGGGCTGTCTAATATCGCCGCGCGACATAATGATGCTGCATAAACTGCCCGAACTGAAACAGGCGGGCGTGTGCTCGCTCAAGATAGAAGGCCGGCTCAAGCGTCCCGAATACGTGAGCGAGGTAACGCGCGTGTACCGGCGCGCGCTGGACGAGCTGGAGGAGCATCCCGAGCGCTTCACGCCCGACGCGGACGGCGAACTTGCGCTCAGGCAGATATTCAATCGCGGCGGCTTTTCGCACGCGTATCTGGACACGCGCTTCCGCGACTGCGACATAATCGACCCCACCCGCCCCAACAACATGGGCGTGCAGGTGGGTGAGGTACTGCGCGCGCGCGGCGGGCGGGTAAGGCTTAGGCTGATAACGCCGCTGGATGCGGGCGACCAGATTGCAATCCGGCTGAGCGGTCAGGAAACCGGGTTCGAGCTTAAACAGGCATTGCCCGCGGGCGAGTGCGAACTGAGCATAGCCGAACTGAAACCGCAATTCGACATAACCGGCGCGCAGGTATTCCGCGCGGCCAGCGCAAGCCAGCTAAGCCGCGCGCACGATGCGTGCGAGGGAGAGCACAGGCCGATTAGCGTGAACATGCGCGCGACATTGCGCGTGGGCGAAGCCGCACAACTGGTTATCCACACGGCTGTGGACAAAAGCGCAGTTGACATTGCGGACGTTGAGGTACAAGCCGATACCGCTCAGGTAAGCCCCGCCCGCAAAGCGCCGCTTACTCATGAAGCGGTGCGCGCGCAGTTAAGCAAACTGGGCGGCACGGCGCTGAATGCTGCGGATATTGAGGTGGATTTGGACGCAGGCGCGTTCCTGCCGGTGTCGGCGCTCAACGAGCTGAGGCGCGCGGCTGTGGATAAATACATGGCTGAGGTGCTCAAAAAGCGGCGCGGGTGCCCCGTGCCGGAGCAGGTGTCTGTGCATATCCCATCGGCCAAAGATGAGCGAAGCGAAAGCCGCGCGCCCATGCTGATAGCACAGTCGCGCGACCTGGGCGATGCTGAACTTTGCGACGCGCTGTACTGGGAGCCGGAGTGCGTGACGGGCGCGGAACTTGACCGCGCATTCGACGCATGGCCGGGCGATGCGCAGGTATATCTGCGCGTGCCAAACATGCTGACCGAAACCGAACTTATCGAAATAAACGAATTTGCCCACGCGCACGCCGACAGACTGCGCGGGTGCGTGCTGACTAATATCGCGCAGCTCGCGCTTAAATGGCCGGGCGAGCTGGTGGGCGACATGAACCTGAACGCGTGGAACTCGCAGACGATGAAGGTATTGAAGGACTGCGGGCTTGCGCGCGTGACTGCGCCGCTGGAGCTTACCTCGGCCGAGATAAAGCAGGCGGGGCACGCGGGGCTGGAACGCGAAATAATAGTATATGGCCGCGCGGCGCTCATGACCATGCGCCATTGCCCGGTCAACGCGCACGCAAAGCTATGCCACGCCGACTGCCATCTGTGCGATGCGGGGCGTGGGCTGGAGGAGTGCAGTCTCATAGACCGCAAGCGCGTGAGTTTCCCGCTCAGGCGGTATAGGGGAGAAAGCGGCTGCTATGCGCAGATACTTAATTCCGCGCCGCACGACGTGAGGGGCAGACTCAACCGACTGCCCGACTGCGACGCGGCGAGGATAATATTTACCGGCGAAGACGAGGACACGCGCCGGGCCGTTGCAAGGGGCGCGCGGGAAGCGATTGACGCGCTCATAAGCGGCCGTGCGGCGAATGTCGCGCCGGTACAGGGCGTTACCGCGGGGCATTACTTCCGTGGGGTGGAGTAAGCCCGGCTCGATAAAAAATTGAAGCGTGTTTCAAGCGTACTGAGTGTACAGACTGGCCGCGTAAAAGTTTGCTTGAAGCTGAATAAGACCATACCTTTGTGAGGTGAACACACATGTTGGAACGCACGCTCAGAGTGCTTGAGTTTAATAAGATAAAGGACATGATGAAGCCGCTGGCACTGTCGGACGCGGGCCGCGAGCTTATCGAAAAGCTGGAACCCACCAGCGACCTCGCCACCGCACAGCTTTGGCAGCAGGAGACGGAGGAAGCCAGCGTAATACTTACCTACATCGGCTCCAACCCGCTTACGTCGTTTGAGGACGTGCGGCCGTATTTAAGGCTGGCGCAGATAGGCTCGTCGCTTTCGATGAAGGCGCTTTTGGCTGTGGCCGCGTTCATGCGCGCGGGCCGATCGGCCCGCGCGGCGCTGGTGACTGACCGAGACAATACGCCGTACATAAACAGTTTGGCGAGCGGGCTTATGTCCTTCCGCCAACTGGAGGAGGACATAGATGCGGCGATTATCTCCGAGGATGAGATGAGCGACCACGCCAGCCCAGAACTGTACGAACTGCGCCGCAAGATACGCACCGCCAACGACAAGATTCGCGAGCGCCTTAATTCGTACATACACAATCCCAATACCCAGAAGTACCTGCAGGACTTCATAATCACCGTGCGCAATGGCCGGTACGTATTGCCGGTTAAGGCAGAATGCCGCGGCGCTGTGCCCGGCCTAATCCACGATCAGAGCGCGACCGGTGCGACGCTTTTCATAGAGCCGATGGCGATTGTGGAGATCAACAACGACCTGAAAGAGCTGATGGGCAAGGAAAAGCAGGAGATCGAGCGCATATTGGCCTCGTTTACACAGCAGATCGCGCCCGAATGCGATAGCCTGCGCTCCAATCTTGAGATACTGGCGCAGCTGGATTTTGCCTTTGCCAAGGCGCAATTAAGCCGCAGCATGCGCGCCGTGCAGCCCAAGCTGAACAATAACGGCTACCTGCGCATAATCCGCGGCCGCCATCCGCTGCTCGACCCGGAAAAGGTCGTGCCGTCCGACATATGGCTGGGCGCGGAGTTTACCACGCTGGTCATAACCGGCCCCAATACCGGCGGTAAGACGGTTACGCTAAAGACGGTGGGCCTGTTTACGCTGATGGCGCAGGCCGGTTTGCAGGTGCCCGCCGATCTGGGCACTGAACTGGCCGTATTCGACAGCGTGTTCGCCGACATCGGCGACGAGCAGTCGATCGAACAATCCCTGTCTACTTTCTCGTCGCATATGACCAACATCGTATCCATATTGCAGGACATGACGCCCGACTCGCTGGTTATGTTCGACGAGCTGGGCGCGGGCACCGACCCCACCGAGGGCGCGGCGCTGGCAATGGCGATATTGGACACGCTGCTAAAGGACAAGGTGCGCACGATGGCCACCACGCACTATTCCGAACTGAAGGAATACGCGCTGTCCCATCCGGGCGTGGAGAACGCGTCGGTCGAGTTTAACGTGCAGACGCTCCGCCCCACATACCGGCTGTCGATAGGCATACCCGGCAAGTCCAACGCGTTTGAAATATCGCGCAAACTGGGTCTGCCCGAAGAAATCATTGAGGAAGCGTCCAAGCGCCTGAGCCACGATCAGGTGCGATTCGAGGACGTAATATCCAACGCCGAAAGTCAGCGCCAGATCGCCGAACGCGAACGCGAGCTGGCCCAGCAGGCGCGCATCGAGATGCAGCGGCTGCGCGACGAGACCGACCGTCAGCGCAAGGAGCTGGAAAAGCAGCGCGAAAGCATGATGCGTAAGGCGCGCGACGACGCAAGGCGCGTGCTGCAAAGCGCCCAGCGCGAATCGGAGCAGATCATATCCGAGCTGAAGAAGCAGCGCGCGGCGGGCGCGAGCGGCCTGAAGGAACACGAACTCGCGGCCATGCGCTCCAAGCTGCAAAGCGGTCTGGACGAGGTAAGCGCGATAAATACGTCGGCTTCTCAAGACGAGGGCCAGCCGCTCAAGTCGGTCAAGGTGGGCGACTATGTTGAGATTACCCACCTGAACACCACCGGCACGGTTGCGTCGCTGCCCGACGCCAGGGGCGAGGTACAGGTGCAGGCGGGCGCGCTTAAACTCAAGGTACCGCTCAAGTCGCTGCGTTCGGCCAAGCCGCCTAAAAAGGAGAAGAACAAGTGGACTCCCGCGCTGGGCAAGGACTCCAGCAAGAGCGCGGCCAGCGTAAGCGTGCGCGACCGCTCGGTGGCGACCGAAACCGATGTGCGCGGCATGACGCTGGAGGAGGCCATACTGGCGGTCGATCTGTATCTGGACAACGCCGCAATGCAGCAGCTGGGCGAGGTATACATAATCCACGGCAAGGGCACGGGCGTGCTGCGCGCGGGCATACAGGATCACCTGCGCCATCATCCGCATGTAAAGTCGTTCCGCTTGGGCAAATACGGCGAGGGCGAGGACGGCGTGACCGTGGTTACGCTGAAATAATCTGCCTTAAAATCGCATACTTTATAATAAAACTGGTAATACTGCCATGCGAGCGAGGTGTTCGCATGGCAGTTTATTTATGGGCGATGGCTGCGGCGGTGCTGATGGCGCTGCCGATTGAGTTGGACGTGGAGCTGAACATAAACCGTGCGCCCGGCGCGCGTGTGCGCGTAAATATCGCCGGTATCACAGTTGAGTATATAATGGCGCTCAGGCATGGCGAGGACGGCTTTGTGCTCGAATATAAGCGCGCCAACTCCAGCCGCAGTCATACGCGTACGCTGGCGCAGATGCACGAATCCCGCCCCGCGCTCGACGCGGCAATGCCCGCGATTAAGGCAGGCGCCAGGCACATAATGCGCAATGTGGATACGCGCAAATTGGGCGTACAGGCGCGGCTGGGGCTGGGCGATGCGGCTGCGAGCGCCATGGCGGCGGGGATTATGTGCATACTGGCGGCCGGATTTTGCGCCGTGGCCGACGCGCCGCCCGAAATAGACGTGCAGCCCGACTATGCGCACCGCACGTTTGTATTGCGCGCGCAAGGCATGTTTTGCCTGCGATTGGGGCATATTATCGGCGCAGGGCTTGCGGGTGCAGGCGAATTTTGCAAGGAGGCGTTCAGACGATGGATAGGCAGAACCATTCTACCCCGATTGAAAGCATAATGAGCACTACTATGGAGAATCTGAAGGACATGATCGACGTGAACGTGGTCGTGGGCGACGCGGTGGAGACCGGCGCGGGCGCAACTATAATACCCATATCGCGCGTATCGTTCGGCTTCGTGTCGGGCGGCGGCGAGTACGGCACTACTCAGCCCAAGCTGCCGTTCGCGGGCGGCGCAGGCACGGGCGTAAGCGTTAACCCGATGGGTTTTCTGGTGGTAAACGACGGCGATGTTAAGCTGTTGCCCGCGCAGTACATGGCTCCTATCGACCGCGTAATCGAGATGCTGCCTGAGCTGATGGGCGATATAAAAAACAGCATCCGTTCAGGCAGGGAGCGCAAGTCCGCGCCGGGCGTGAGCAAGTCCGGCCTGCCCGACTATTCCAACATGCAGAAGAACACGTACCCCACCGAGACCGGTATGTACGTAACGCCCGAAAACGTGCCGTGTGAGGTATGCGACGAAACCGCGCGCAGTATGCACCCAACCACGCAAGGCTCGTTCGAGGATCCCAAGGTTCACAAGCGCATGGAAGAAAACGGGGAAGCGTAATGTCCATTCTGAACTATTGCAGTACACAAAGCGCTGTGCACTAAGCGGAGCTTTACAAGACAGGACGAAGACAAAAATTCAAGTGCACAAAATATTGTGCACCAAAGCGGCGACGTGCTGTCAGTACATTCTCCTGTAATGGCGCGGCGGTCAGTTGAAAAGCAACCTAAGCGAAACCGGCACAACATATTAAGCAGAATATCCCTCCCTCGGCGCGCATAGCAATGCCGGGGGAGGGATTACTGTTGGCAAACATAATCGATTATGTGCGCGGCGCGGACGGCGTACTCATGCTGAGCAGCATGAACGCGGCGGATGCGCTGGCGCTGGCACTCGCGGCGGGCGTGGACTGGACGCGGCTGGATTCAAGCGGCATGACTATTGCGGCGGCGGTTAAGGTACATACACGGGAGCTTGAATCGGTATCGTCCAACCTGCGGGCGCTGCTTTCGGCTATGGCCGTGTCGCCGCGCTTTAGCGAACTTGTGCTGATAGACTTCGAGCGGCGCGACGAGCAAAGCCCCGCGACGCAGTTCGCCGCCGTGACGATATGGGATGGTCAGGGCGCGTACGCGGCCTATCGCGCCACGGACGGCACGCTTGCGGGCTGGGTCGAGGATCTGCAATTGGCTTACGCCGAACCCGTGCCCGCGCAGACGCTGGCTCAAGCCTACTTTGCGCGCATGGCGGCGCGGTTTGACGGCGGACTGTACGCGGGCGGGCATTCCAAGGGCGGCGCACTGGCGCTGTACGCGGGCATAACGGCGGGCGCGGCGCAAGCGCGCATCGGGCGGCTGTACTCTTTCGACGGGCCGGGCGTATCGCGCGCGACGTTTGAGTCGGATGCCTATGCACGCATAAATGACAGGCTGCTTATAGCAGTGCCGCCCGAATCCACGGTGGGAATGCTTTTGTGGCAGGGCGGCGAAGAATGCGTGGTAAAGTCAACCGCGCACGGCATACTCCAGCACGACGCGTTTACATGGCTGACAGACGCGAAGGGGCTTGTGTGCGACGGCGAGCTGAGCCAGTACAGCATACGATTACGCGCATTCGTGCGTGAGCTGATCGACAATCTGCCGCAGGCGGCGCTGGCGCGGCTGGTCGAGGGACTGTATGAGCTGGCTATGAACAGCGGTGCGCGCACTGTCGATGAACTGAAGCAATATTTATCCGATCACGCCGACGAGCTGTCGGGCGGCAGGCTTCGCAAGTATGTTCAGGCGGCAAAGCTTGCGCTGAATATGCTTGAAACAGTACGCGCCGCGGATGGCAGAGGCACTAATGCAAACGTGGCAGAATGATGCTATACTGTAAGAGGCTGGAACGGCGGCAAATCGTCGCGACAAACGCGGCATTTGCCGCCGATTATGTACAGATATTTTTTGATTTTTCCTGTAAGATTTCTTTAGAGTGTGTCTCAAAAATTCCTGAGTACGCAATTTCGGGCGTCGCTGCGCCATT
>OLNE01002122.1_pt1 | contig 12956 bp, 9 predicted proteins | sample 1672431 | NCBI WGS metagenome assembly OLNE01 (sample SAMEA3136685, study PRJEB25190) | human gut metagenome | reverse complement strand
GAGATACAGAAAATGGAGATAAAAACAGTCGCCGTTCTCGGTGCAGGAGCAGTTGGCTCTTATGTGATATGGGGACTTTCCAGACGGAAGGATATCAGACTGGGCGTGATCGCAGAAGGAGAGCGCGCAGAACGCATGAAAAAAGGCTGTCTGCCAGAGGTGGCAGACAGCCTCAAGGACGCGGTTCGCTGTGGGGTGAGTGGTTAGTCCCTGTTGTTGCTTGCGAAGATCTGAACGAGATGGATGAAGAGCAGGGCGATGTCCATGTAGATGTCGATGGCGCTGTCGACGGCGTTATCGATCGTCTTGGCGTACTGCTGGCTGCGCCAGTAGTCGAAGCCGATGTAAAGGCTGAAGAGCACGGCGCAGATGACCGAGATCCAAACGCCGCTGCCACCGATGAGCATGGTGATAAGCGAGACGATGAGCACGCCGATGAGGCCGGCGAAGAGCAGGCCGCCAATCTTGGCGAAGAAGTTGGGAAATGCCAGGCTTGCGATGACCATGATGCCCGTGATGAGGAGCGTGTCCACGAAGGCGTACATGACGATGTCGGTGTTGATGCCGCCCACCATGGCAACGATGCAGGCAATCTCCAAGCCCAGCGGGATGACGACCATGTTGTAGCCAACAAAGCTGATAAGCGGATTGTCCGACTTGTAGGCGATCAGAAGGCCGGCGATGCAGCATACCAGGTAGAAAATCGTGAAGGCGATGGGGTTCATGCTCATCGCGAAGTCGCCCATGGTGGCGCAAATGATGGCGTTGATGCCCAGGCCCCACAGCACAGTGAGGCCGAGAACCATGTTATAGGTGCGGTCGGAGACGATCTGGCCGTGCGCGTTGGCGACCGAGCGCTCCTCCAGACGCTGCTCATGGCTGTTGCTCAGTGAAAGAGACGACATGTTCCTCATTCCTTGGGATGAATCGGCGTGTACAAGTGCGTACATCATACCCGGCAGAGATGCGCCCTCGGCCTTCTCCAGAGAAGCGCCAGAACCTTGTTAGATAGTTTAAATCTCCCAGGTGGGGGCAGGCTCGGGCTGAGCGGGCTTGGCGTCGGAGCGCGTGCGCACTACGACTTCCTGGTTTTTGAGACTCACGCGGGCATAGGCCGGCACCGACTCGGTGACAAAGGCGCTGCCTGCGATGATGGCGCCTTTGCCCACGACGGTTTGGCCACCCAAGACGCTGGCGTTGGAGTAGATGGTCACGTCGTCCTCGATGGTGGGGTGGCGCTTGACGCCTGCAAGCTGCTGGCCCTTGCGCGTGGAGAGGGCGCCGAGCGTGACGCCCTGGTAGATCTTGACATGCGAGCCAATCGTGGTGGTCTCGCCGATGACGACGCCCGTCGCATGGTCGATGAAGAAGTACTCGCCGATTGTGGCGCCGGCGTTGATGTCCACGCCCGTCTTGCTGTGAGCGTATTCGGTCATGAGGCGGGGAATGAGCGGGACCTTGTGGCCGTAGAGGATATGGGCGATGCGGTAGACGAAGATGGCAAAGAGACCGGGGTAGGCGAGGATGATCTCCTGCTTGCTCTGGGCTGCCGGGTCGCCGTCGAAGGCCGCCTGCACGTCTTTGAAGAGCAGCTCCTGGACATGGGGAAGCTCTGCCATGAAGGCGTCGACAACCGCGTCGGTCTTGGCCTCGATGTCGGCAGCGGGGAGCGCGGCGGCGTCGCGGAACAAAAACGCCTCGTGCACCTGCGTGCGCAGGGCGTTGCGGATACGCATGATCTGCTCAGCCACGTAGTTCTCCGCACCTACGCCCTTGAGGGCCTCACCTGCGTAGTAGCCGGGGAACACGAGGCTGCGCACGTCCTTGATGATGGAAATGATGGCATCGCGGTTGGGGAAGTGCCCGAAGGGTTTGGTGACGAAGATCTCTTCAGCCTCGTAGTTGCTTGAAATCTTGGACACAAGCTCATCAAACTGTGCGTCAATCATGGTTCCCCCTCCAGGGCCGGGTATGTGTGGCGTAAAGCATACCAAAGAAGTAGGGAATATGAACCTATAAAGACGGCTCATTTTTTGCGAAATAACTTTTCTAACGTTGTAGTTAAGATTTAAGTTCGTACTGTTCGGCCAGGTTAATGAGCTCTTGACGTGTGTGAACGCCGAGTTTTGCGTAGAGACGCTTCGTATGGCCCTTCACGGTATTCTCGGACAACGTGAGCTCCTCGGCAATGAAGGCGCCGCTGCGGCCATGTGCGAGGCGCACAAACACGTCGAATTCGCGATTGGTGAGCCCGTAGTCGCGCGCAATGGCAACGCATTTGACGGAGAGTCTGTCGCGCCTGCCGCTGCCCATGCCGTCGTCGGGTTTCTCGATTTGTGCGACAGGCTCGGCCTGGGCGCCGTCTTGGGCAGCGGCAGGCACCTGCAGCAGCGGATCGGCCTCGTTGGGCTTGGTGAAGAGGGCGTCCTGGTCGTCAGCGATGAAGGCAATGGCCACCAGTGCAAGCACCGTGAGGGCGGGCAGCACCGTATGGAGAGGGTCGTAGGGCATGAGCATGAGGCCGAAAATCACGCCGGCGGCCACGGGAAGCGAGTAAAAGACCCAACCCATGCCGATGACGTGCGAGGCGTCGACGTGCGCGTGGCGGGCGATATCCGTAAGGATAAGGAACCAAAGCGCGGCCATGGCGGTCTGGGCGGCGCGCACGAAGGAGACCACGAACACATATGCGGAGCCCTCTACCTGCGGGGCCATAAGTATGGCCGCCGACATGAGGAGCACGATGGGCCGCCACACGATACGGAAGGATATGCGCTTGAGTATCTTGGCACAGCAGACCCAGAAGACAATGACGAGCCCGATGATGAGCAGGGGAACTGCGAGGTCAGTCAGGGCAAGGATGCGGTCGGGGTTGGCGAGTAGGAGCGTCCAAGAGACGCCTACGGCAAAGCTGTAAACCGTGATACCCACGGCGATGCGCCAAAGGGGAAGCGCCGCGCGGGCGTTTTCACGAAACGACTTGCTCGGCAAGGGTTCGGCGGCAGGCTCGGGGTCGAGGCGCTTGTAGCAGGCATGCAGCGTTGCGGGAATGGCAAAGCCCACCAGAGCGAGCACGATGCAGGACCCTGCATCGCCCACGACAAACATGAAGCACTCGATAAGGGCGGCAATGACGAGTGCCAGCGCTACCATACCGCACGCTTGGCGGGGCTGCATCTCGCTATAGGGTGTGCTCCAGGTGCGATAGGCATAGGCGATGCCGTACCCACCCATGATGCAGACGGCCAGCGGGTGCATGGGGACGCGGACAAGACCTGGCATTTCCAGGTCGAACATCATAAGGGGAGACAGCGCCAGGCAAATGGCGCTTGCCACGGCGGCAGGGGAGAGCACACCCTTGGCGCGCTTGTCGCGCTTGTCCAGGAACACCAGGGCGACCATGAAAAGCGAAATGCTTGCGTAGAACGCCGCAAGCCAGGTGAAGCCTGCGTGATCGCGCAACTGCCCACTCATGACGTGGATCCAGACGAAGACCAGGGAGAGCCCGACAATGTACGGGTTTCTCAGCGCATCATCCTTCACGACCTGCACGGCTCCTCTCGGCGAGTCGATGCCGGTAACATCCCAGTAACGTTACCTTCACAGTTCCATCACAAAAGTAACACCCCTAAACGACCAAAAAACGAGGGCAAACGGCCAATACAATAGACCCAAAAGGGGTTCAAATCTAGCTTCAACTGGTGAAACGCCAGAAATAGACCATTAACGGGTCTAATGGTCGCGCGTATCTGCGCGTAACCTCTCCCGATGCAAAGCTTCGCACACGGTCGAAGCACGGACGAGGTATAGGAAAGGAAGTGTTACATGGAACTCTCGCGCAGAAGCTTTTTGAAGGCCGGCGGCGCAGGCGCACTTGCGTCGACGCTGGCGTTCGAGCTGACGAACCAGTCGAAGGCGTTGGCCCAGGATGTTGATCCTGCCGATTGGAAGCTCGTGGGTACCAAGGAGAGCACGAACATCTGCTGCTACTGTGCAGGTGGCTGCGGTTCTCTTCTTTCGTCTCGCAACGGCGAGCTCATCAACCTTGAGGGCGATCCCGATCACCCCATCAACCAGGGCGGCCTGTGCCCCAAGGGTGCCACGATGGCGCAGCTGCGCAACGTCGTTGACCCCGAGACCCGCGAGGTCATCAAGAACCCCGCCCGCTCCACCAAGCCGCTGGTGCGCCGTCCCGGCTCCAGCGAGTGGGAGGAAATCACCTGGGAAGAGATCATCCCTGAAATCGCCCGCAAGGTGAAGGACACCCGCGACGAGGGCTTCGTTGAGAAGGAAATGGTCGACGGCGAGGAGCTCGTCGTTAACCGCTGCCAGTCCATTGCTTCGCTGGGCGGCTCCCAGGAGAACTCCGAGGAAGAGTACCTCATCCTCAAGATGATGCGTCAGCTTGGTATTGTCGCTATCGACAACCAAGCTCGTGTTTGACACGGCCCCACGGTTGCCGGTCTGGCACCTTCATTCGGCCGTGGCTCTATGACCACGCACTGGTGTGACTTCCAAAACACCGACTTCATTCTGAACATCGGTTCCAACTCCGTTGAGAACCACCCCGTCAGCGCCAAGTGGCTCAACAAGGCCCACGAGAAGGGCGCTACGTGGATCGTCGTCGATCCGCGCTATACCCGTACTGCCGAGATGGCCGACATTTACTGCCCCATCCGTTCGGGTACCGACATCGCATTCTATGGCGGCCTGTACAAGTACATCTGCGACAACCTCATTGATCCTAACCTTGAGGCTTATCTTGAGGCTGTGGACAACAACGACGAAGAGGCTCGCCAGGCGCTACTCGATACGTATAACTTCGAGTACCTCCTCAACTACACCAACGTCTCTTACCTGCTCGATCCGGAGTTCGCTTTCGACCCCGAGACCGGTCTGTTCAGCGGTTGGGACGAGGAGACCGAGAAGTACAGTAACCATTCTTGGCACTATCAGACTGCCGAGGAAGTTGTGTGGGACACCTCGAAGGGCGGCGCCTACGAGTGGGCCAGCCACGAGATCAACCCCGAGGTTCCCGAGTTCACCCCGCCGGTGCTCACCGTCCCCAAGAAGGACGCTACCCTCACCGACGAGATGTGCGTCTACCAGCAGTTCAAGAAGCACTACAGCCGCTACGACATGGAGACTGTCGCTAGCACCTGCGGCATGACGCTTGAGCAGCTCGAGACCGTCTACTCCACCTATGCACAGTCCGGTGCCCGCGGCAAGGCTGGCGTCATCCTGTACGCCCTTGGCCAGACGCAGCACACCTATGGCGCCCAGAACACCCGCGCCATGTCCATCCTGCAGCTGCTCCTCGGCAACGTCGGCGTCCCCGGCGGCGGCGTGGCGGCTCTTCGCGGCGAGCCCAACGTTCAGGGCGCCACGGACATGGGCATGATGGTGCAGGAGCAGCCCGCTTACCTTAAGTGGGCCAACACCACCGACCGTAAGGACCTGCGTTCTTGGCTCGAGAGCCAGACCTACTCCGACGGTTACTACACCAACAAGCCCAAGTTCATCGTCAGCCAGCTCAAGGAGTTCTTCGGCGAGAATGCCACCGTCGAGAACGACTACGGTTACGACTGGTGGCCCAAGGTCCCCTCGCACGCCGATGCCGAGATCAAGGACTGGACGCATATCTCCACGTTCGAGCTCATGCAGCAGGGTGTCATCAAGGGCTACTTCAACTGGGGTATGAACCCGTGCCACTCCGGTCCCAACGCCGGCAACATCCGTCGCTCCATGGCCAACCTCGACTGGCTCGTCGTTGCCGACCAGGTGCTCACCGAGGCCGCTGAGTTCTGGCGCGGCCCGGGCATGGATCCCTCCAAGGTCAACACCACGGTGTACTACCTGCCGTGCGCCCTCATCTACGAGAAGCCCGGCACCATCCTGAACTCCGGCCGTTGGATTCAGTGGCGTTTCCAGGCCGTGGATCCGTGGGATGAGGCCAAGACCGACCTCGAGATGTGCGACCTGCTGTGGACCGAGATCTGCCGCCTCTACGAGGAGGAGCACGACGATCCCAAGACCGCCAACCCCGATCCCATCCTGAACGTCAAGTGGGACTACTACGTTGACGGCAAGATTGACTTCCGCCCCGTCGCCTGGGCTCTCAACGGCTATCGCGTTGCCGGTACCAACTGCAACTGCGATTCCTCCGACCCCCAGACCGACCTGCTCTCCGGTTATGGCGAGCTGGCCGCCGACGGCTCCACCTCCTGCGGTATGTGGATCTACTCCGGCTACTACAGCAACAACGACGCCCCTCTCGACCCGGCCAGCCAGCCCGTGTGCCGCCGCAACAACGTCGACACCTCCGGTCTGGGCCTGTACTCCGAGTGGGCCTTCGCTTGGCCGAACAACCGTCGCATCCTCTATAACCGCGCCTCGGCCGACATGAACGGCAAGCCCTGGCGTGAGGACCGTCGTCTCGTCGAGTGGGACGAGGCCGAGGGTAAGTGGAAGGCCGGCTACGCCGACGGCTGCGACGTGGGCGACTTCGTCGCTGGCACCACGCCTCCCAACAACAAGGCATTCTTCATGCTTTGGGAGCAGAACGCCCGCCTGGAGTCCTACGGCATGGAGGACGGCCCCCTGCCCGAGCACTTCGAGCCCTTCGAGAGCCCGCTGGACGAGAACCCGTTCAACGGCAGCCTCAACTCTCCGTGCTACTTGGGCCGCGGCCTGGAGTCCACGAAGCACTCCCCGCACAAGGACTTCCCGATCGTCGCCACGACCTACTCGGTCACCGAGCACTGGCAGACCGGCGGCCAGACCCGTTTGTGCCCCGCCCTCGTCGAGGCCATGCCCGCTCAATTCATCGAGATGTCCTACGAGCTCGCCGCTGAGAAGGGCATCGAGAACGGCGAGAAGGTCCGCGTGTGGAACAACCGTGCCTCCATCGAGATCACGGCGCTCGTCACGCACCGCTTCAAGCCCTTCACCGTCAACGGCGAGAAGCTGCACCAGGTCGGCATGACGCACCACTTCGGCTGGTCCAGGCTCTTCGGCTCCGACGAGAACATGGTCAACGACCTGACCCCCAACGTCGGCGACGCAAACAGCCAGACGCCTGAGTACAAGGCGTTCCTGGTCAACATCGAGAAGCTCTAAGGAGGTTGGACAACATGAGCGAGAAAGCGATTCTGTTTGACACCGCACGCTGCACCGCGTGCAAGGGTTGCCAGGTTTCCTGCAAGTGCTGGAACAACCTTCCCTCTGCCCTCGATGGTTCCAACGAGTGGAGCGGCTCGCACCAGAACCCCATCGACCTCAACGGCAACACCCGCCTCATCGTGACGTTCGATGAGCAGGAGGGTGGCCCCAAGGGCGTCGAGTGGGCCTTCGGTCGCCGCGCCTGCCAGCACTGCACCGACGCGCCCTGCGCCGAGGTCTGCCCTGCTGGCGCCATCTTCAAGACCGAGTACGGCATGGTCACGGTCGACGAGAGCAAGTGCGTCGGCTGCAGGTACTGCTCCATGGCGTGCCCGTTCGACGTGCCCCGTTACTACGAGGCACCCGACGCCCCCTGGGTGTTCAAGCGCTCCATCATCGACAAGTGCACGGGCTGCGTCGACCGCATCGCCCAGGGCATGGCCCCGGCCTGCGTCACGGCCTGCCAGCCTGAGGCCCTGCAGTTCGGCGACCGCGAGGACATGATCAAGCTCGCCCACGAGAGCGTCGACCGCCTGCATGAGCGCGGCTTCAACGACGCCGTCGTCTACGGCGAGGAAGAGATGGGTGGCCTGCACGTCATCCAGGTCCTCAAGTACGGTGTCGAGCGCCACGGCCAGGTTGCCGATCCCAAGAAGAACCCGCTCATCGACGTCATGGACATCGCCAAGCCCGTCACCGGTGTTATCGCCGGCTGCGTGGTCGTTGGCCTGGGTGTTATGCGCGGCCTTTGCTCGGGCTACGATCGCGACGAGCGCATCTACAACCCCGAGACGGGCGACACCATCTCGCTCGACACGGGCGAGGTCCTCAAGCATGGCGACGGCCAGGACCCGATGTCCTTCAAGGAGCATATGTCCGAGGCCCTGAGCGGCGCCAAGCGCGACCTGCTCCACAAGGGTGCCGACAGCGAGAATGGTAAGGGAGGCAGCAATGAGTAACCACGAGACCTATCAGGCTCCGGCGGCCGATGCCGCCAAGAATAAGGCGTTCGTCGAGGCCCAGAAGGCCAAGGGAACCGAGCGTTACATTCAGCGTCACTCGCTGCTTGCCCGCATCACGCACGGCGTGGTCTCCATTTCCTGCATTCTGCTGGCCATCTCCGGCTTGTTCGTGTTCGTTCCGCCGCTGGCTGCCCTTGTGGGCGCCGATGCGGTCTTTACCATCCGTATGTCGCACCGCGTGCTCGGCTGCATCTTCATCCTGATGCCTGTCATCAGCGCCATCCTTGCTCCCAAGGGTGCCTGGCACATCATCAAGGAAGACGCCCTCAGCAAGTGGGACAGCGACGACAAGAAGTGGATGCTGCTCTTCCTGCCGTACCTCTTCCTGGCTCGTTGGCTCCACATGCCCGACCAGCACCAGAACAAGTCCGGCCAGCGTTTCGCCGACGGCATGCTCATCGTCCTGAGCCTGCTCATGGCTGTGACCGGCGTTGTCCTTACCCTGGACAACCTGGTGCTCATCTCGCTGAGCGCCGACGCCCACGCCGTGTGGCTCCTGCTCCACGACATTGGCTTCTTCCTTATCGTCGTCTTCGGCATGGCCCACATCTTCCTGGGCGGTGGCCTGTTCCAGCCCTACAAGGGTTGCGCCAAGCTCATGTTTGGCGACGGCACCGTCAGCGAGTCCTCGGCTCTGTACCACTGGGGCCACTGGGCACGTGAGCAGATTGAGAGCGGCGAGAACATCGTCGAGAAGCCCGTCGCGTAATGCAATTGTTCGACCGGTGCGCTTATAGCCGGTAGGTGCCTCCCGGAGCTGGGGCGCACCTACCAGCGCCCCAGCTCCACGCACTGCACATGCCGCCCGCCGACGAGCGTTTGTCGGCGGGCGGTTTTCGTTACAATCAGCCGGAGAGCAAAACGAGAACCGGTATTGTCCGGCGAATGGAAAGGACTGGCTCCCATGAACCTGGAGCAGATTAAGGCGGTCGTCGAGGCGTACCGTCCCACGACGGCGGCCGACGACATGGAGCGCCTGGAGTTCTTCGAGGGCATCTGGCAGATTCAGCAGCGCCATGCTGACGCTGCAGGCCAGGCAATCGACCCCTCGACGCTGCCCGGCAAGGAAGAGCTGCTCGAGTGGTACTGGGCCTGCAAGCCGTTCCTGCGCCAGGTGCCCGCCGCCGTCGATGCTCGCCGCCTGGCGGCTTGCGCTCGCGAGATTGCTTCGTACCTCATCGAGAAGGGCTCCTTCTCCGAAGGCGCCTGCGGTTACCTCAAGGGCCTGCGTTGGACCGAGGTCGTCGAGTTCGAGCCTATCGACTTGGCAGGGGAGGATCCCGAGGGTTGGATTGAGGCCATCGCCAACGACGTCATCGACGAGCAGGGCGAGTCTGACGAGGCCTTCGAGCGCGTGCGCCTTACCTGCATGGTGCTGACGCTTGCCCTGCGCAGCCAGCTCCAGCCTGTTGCTGAGGCCCAGCTTGCCAGCGTGCGTCGCGAGGTCGAGGATGGGGCGTTCGAGCATGTCAGGCCCCTGCGCTGCCCTGTGTGCGGCGGCACCGCCACGCTTGCCCACGTTGGCCCCACTGTCTCCAACAAGGCAAACGTCCGTACCCTGTATTGCGGCCAGTGCGGTTCTACCTGGGGTTTTGAGCGCGTGCGTTGCGCATGCTGCGGCACCCAGCATCAGGGTCACCTCGAGTACCTCAGCGTCGAGGGTGACGAGGCACATCGCGTCCTTGTATGCAGTGAGTGCGGCGGCTACATGCGTACCCATTTCAACGACCCAGCCTCTCGCGTGGCCTTCGTGCCCGAGGTCGAGGACGTTATGATGGTTAAGCTTACGGCGCTTGCCGAAGCCGGCCAGCTTAAGGCTTGCGAGTAGGGTCAACTACCTGCTCTTGTAGGAAACGTCGACCAAAAAGGGGCGCCCGCCATGCGTGGGCGCCCCTTTTTTGCTCACGTACGTTACCAACGTGTTTCAGGGTGTATCCGTAAACGGTTTATGCAGGTAAAGCGGCCTTGGATGCGGTACTATGCACACCATTCGTATTCATTCGCAGGCGTATCCTGCGACGAGGAAAGGGGACATTATATGTCCATAAAAGACCTCGGATCGAAGTGGGCCAACTCGAGCCTCATCCTTCGCATCCTTGCGGGCCTGATCATCGGTGTCATCTTGGCATTCATCCCGGGCCTGACCGGCGGCAATAGCTTCATCGAGCTTCTTGGCTCCGTGTTCGTGAGCGCGCTGAAGGGCGTCGCCCCCATCCTGGTGTTCTTCCTCGTCATGAGCGCTCTTGCCAACGCCAAGACCTCCGGCGGCATGAAGAACATCATCATTCTCTACGTTGTGGGCACCTTTGCCGCGGCGGCCGTGGCGGTCATCGCCATGTACATCTTCCCGCTCACCGTCACGCTGGCCGACGCCTCCGACGTGTCGCAGAGCTCGCCTGAGGGCATCGGCTCCGTGCTGTCCACCCTCATCCTCAACATGTTCTGCAACCCCATTGCAGCCCTCACCAACGCCAACTACCTCGGCATCCTCACCTGGGCCGTGGCTCTGGGCATTGCGCTTCGCAAGGCTCCCGAGGGCGTGCGCAGCGTGCTGTCTTCTGTTTCTGGCGCCGTGAACACCGTCGTGCGCTGGGTCATCCAGCTTGCCCCCTTCGGCATCTGCGGCCTGGTGTACTCCGCCGTCGTCACCTCGGGCGTGGAGATTTTCACTGAGTACGGCATGCTCATCCTTGTCCTCGTGGGCTGCATGCTCTTCGTCGCCCTCGTGGTGAACCCGCTCATCGCCTTCTTCTGCTTCCACAAGAATCCCTACCCGCTCGTGCTCCGCTGCCTGAAGGACTCCGGCATCTACGCGTTCTTCACCCGTAGCTCCGCGGCCAACATCCCCGTGAACATGAGCCTGTGCGAGAAGCTCGGCCTGCACAAGGACGGCTACTCCGTGTCCATCCCGCTGGGTGCCACGATCAACATGGGCGGCGCCGCCGTCACCATTACCGTCATGGCCATGGCTGCTGCCAACACGCTGGGCATCTCCATCGACATCCCCACGGCCATCGTCCTGTCGGTTCTCGCCGCCGTCTCCGCGTGCGGCGCCTCCGGCGTCGCGGGTGGCTCGCTTCTGCTCATCCCGCTGGCATGCTCGCTGTTCGGCATCTCCAACGACATCGCCATGCAGATGGTCGCCATCGGTTTTATCATCGGCGTAATCCAGGATTCCTGCGAAACTGCCCTCAACTCCTCTTCTGACGTTCTCTTTACCGCCAGCGCGCAGTACCATGAGATGGAGAAAGCTGGTATCGATTTCAACCCGGGCCGCGACGCTGCCCCCGTCGAGCTGCCCAACAAGGAGGCGTAAGTGGCAGAGTTCGTCTTTCAAATGCATGGTGCCCGTCTCGCATATGGCGACAAGGTCATCCTCGATGAGGTGACGATGGGCTTCTTCCCCGGTGCCAAGATCGGCGTGGTGGGTCCCAACGGCATGGGTAAGTCCACCTTGCTCAAAGTCATGGCGGGTCGTCTGGAGTGCTCGGCCGGCGAGTGCAGGCTCACTCCGGGCTTCACGGTGGGTCTGCTCGAGCAGGAGCCTCCGCTCGACGACTCCAAGACCGTGGTCGAGAACATTCGCATGGCGTTTGCTGACGTTATTGCCAAGGTTGAGCGTTTCAACCAGATTGGCGAGGAGATGGCCGCGCCCGACGCGGACTTCGACGCCCTCATGGCCGAGATGGGTCGACTGCAAGATGAGATTGACGCCGCCAACGGCTGGGATCTCGACTCGCAGCTCTCCCAGGCCATGGATGCCCTGCAGTGCCCCGATCCCGACGCACCGGTGAACGTGCTTTCGGGAGGCGAGCGTCGTCGCGTTGCCTTGTGCAAGATCCTGCTCGAGGCGCCCGACCTTCTGCTCCTCGACGAGCCTACCAACCATCTCGACGCCGAGAGCGTCCTGTGGCTCGAGCAGTTCCTGGCGAACTACCCAGGCGCGGTTCTGGCCGTCACGCACGACCGCTACTTCCTCGACAACGTCGCGCAGTGGATCTGCGAGGTTGACCGCGGTCACCTCTATCCCTACGAGGGCAATTACTCCACCTACCTCGAGACGAAGGCTCGCCGCCTCGCCCTTCAGGGCCAGCAGCAGGAGAAGCTCGTCAAGAGGCTTGAGAGCGAGCTCGAGTGGGTGCGTTCCAGCCCCAAGGCGCGTCAGGCCAAGAACAAGGCCCGTCTTGCGCGTTACGAGGAGATGGAGGCGCAGGCCCGTCAGTTCAAGAAGAACGACCTCACCGACATCACCATCCCGGTGGGCCCGCGCCTGGGCTCCAAGGTGCTTGAGGCCAAGAACATCCGCAAGTGCTTCGGCGACCGCGTGCTTATCGACGACCTGTCGTTCTCGCTGCCGCGCAACGGCATCGTCGGCGTCATCGGCCCCAACGGTGTGGGTAAGACCACGCTGTTCAAGACCATCGTGGGCCTGGAGGAGCTGACCGACGGCAGCCTCGAGGTCGGCGAGAGCGTGAGCATCTCCTACGTCGACCAGAACCGCTCGGGCATTGACCCGCAGAAGAAGGTCTGGGAGGTCGTGGGCGACGGCTACGACTTCATCAAGGTCGGCGGGCAGGAATTCCAGACGCGCGCCTATGTGGCGAGCTTTGGCTTCAAGGGTTCCGACCAGCAGAAGTTTGCCGGCATGCTCTCCGGCGGCGAGCGCAACCGCCTGAACCTCGCGCTTACGCTCAAGCAGGGCGGCAACCTGCTGCTTCTCGACGAGCCTACCAACGACCTCGACACCGAGACGCTTGAGTCGCTTGAAGAGGC